>Ga0326727_10002857_pt1 | contig 57198 bp, 41 predicted proteins | sample MB2enrmetagenome_FD_207643 | JGI IMG/M metagenome (GOLD analysis project Ga0326727, IMG submission 207643) | Lab enriched peat soil microbial communities from McLean, Ithaca, NY, United States - MB29MY | ecosystem: Environmental > Terrestrial > Soil > Wetlands > Peat | place: USA: New York... | reverse complement strand
AGCCCCGGTAATATGCTCATCGGCGATCTCCATGTTGAGAGGGTCATACCGGTTGATCACGATTTCAACTTTGGGGCTGCCGGCGGCGGAGAGCAGTGCAATTACGCGATTTGAGTTACGCAGTTCCGCAAGGCCAACCTGCGTGACCAGGTAGATGGTGGCGGATTGATCGAAGAGAAGCGTACGTTGCAGGTTGAGCTTCGAACCGGCATCGACCACCACATAATCGAAATTCTGGAGGGCGACTTCCAGCAGCGTGTCGATGGCATCCTCAGAGACCTGTGTGGGGGCCAGTTCGCTGGGCGCCGCTAGGACGGATAACCCGGAGGCATGCTCTTCCAGCAAGCCGGAGAGAAAATTCGAATCGAGTCGCCTGAAATCCTGAAAAACGTTCTCAATGGAGTGTTCAGCCTTGAGTCCGAGGTTGATCGCCGCGCCCCCAAGGGGGAGATTGAGGTCAATCAAAAGGGTTTTCTTCCCGGATTCCCGGGCCAGTGATACAGCAAAATTGCAGGCCAGGGTGGTGACTCCGGAACCGCCTTTGGCGCTTAGAAATACGAGTAACCTGCCTTCCTCCCTCTTCGCCGGGCGGGAGGCCGAACGAAAGGCCGAGGCCCGAGCCAGAGCTTCGACCATGGCGCCGGTATCGAAGGGCAGAGTGAGAAACTCGCGGGCACCGGCACGCATGGATCTGAGCAAAATGTCTGAATCGACCTGCGCCGAAGAGACCATTACGGTTGCCAAGCCATTGATACAGATGCTCCTTACCAGCTCAAGGGCGTACTCCAGGTCACTGTCTAGGTCAACGAGGACGACGTCAAAGTCGCGATTGATGGACTGCGGCGCATCGTCGAGGTCGGGAGGATAGGAGACGAACTCCTGGATTGGGCCAGTCTGGCACTGGCCCAATGCGTGCAATGCGGCGCTGCGGCGTTCCTCGTCCGGGCTGATGACCGCAACGGACAAGACTCCTGTGCGATGGAAGGCTGGATCAACGACTTCCATGACTCTGGCCCTGGTCAGACGGCCGGCCATCCCCTGCGCCATGGGTGTGGCTGTCTCCGTGCCATTTACGCTGGTGTGCGCGCCGGTCTCAACGTCCTTCCGGCCGCCCTCTCCGGACTGCCGCATCAGGGAATCACGTTCGGCCGCCCTGTTCCCGGGACCGTCCTGTGATACCGGAATATCCTGCCCCATCGCCATCGCCCTCTGCCAAGTATTCTACTCAAGTAAGGTGTGAAACGATACATGGGCATTGGATAATTCAACAATTCTGCATTTATTGGCACAAGCGAACGCCAGAATCCGAGGAAACAGCTAGTGCGGAGACTGCGTGATTTGGTCATTGTTCCTGAACAGATGCGGGCGTGGACGCCCGCATGACAGCCGGTCTGGAGACCGGCGCTACGTACCGGAGGCTGGGCTACGTTGCGGAGGCTGGCGCTATGTTGCGGAGGCCGGCGCTACGTTCCGGCCAAACCACAATCATATGGTCACGATAGTTTAGCGAAAGAAGCTGAACCCCTTCTTCTTTTCCGGGATGGCGGGCTGTCCGCTAACGGATCTGGTCATCTGCCGGATCGCCCTTGAAATCTCCGAGTCATCTTCCATGAGCGAGGTGGCAGTGTTCTGCATCCGCCGCACAGCGATGTAGTTGTTGGGAATCTTCCAATCAGCCGGTCTGGTGAAGGCTTTTGTAATATGGTCCTCGTCGATTTCCACACTGCGAGGGTCGTATCTGTTGATCACAATCGAGAGTTTGGGGCTACCGGCGGCGGAGAGCAGAGAGATCAGGCGATTCGAGTTGCGCAGATCAGGAATGCCGATCTGCGTGACCATATAAATGGTGTCGGCTTCTTCAAAGAGGATGGTATGCTGCAGATCGAGTCTCGATCCTGCGTCGACCACCACAAAATAGAACTCCTCACGCGCGACCTTGAGCAGCTTGTCGACAGCGTCATCGGAAAATTGCACGGTGACCAATTCACTGGGAGCCGCGAGTACAAATAACCCGGAACTATGCCTTATCAACATGGTGGAGAGAAAACTCACGTCGAGCCGGCTGGAATTCTGAAGCGCGTTCACGGTCGAGTATCGAGGCTTGATACCGAGGTTTATGGCCGCATCCCCGAGCGGGAGGTTGAGATCGATCAAGAGGGTTTTCTGTCCTGATTCCTTGGCCAGCGAAACAGCATAATTGCAGGCCAGGGTAGTGACTCCTGAGCCTCCTTTAGCACCGAGAAATACGAGTAACCTGCCATCGGCTTTTTCCTGCGGGCGGTTCGCCGAACGAAGGGCCGATGCCCGAACCAGAGCCTCGGCCATGGCGCTGGGATAGAAGGGCAGAGTGAGAAACTCGCGAGCGCCCACGCGCATGGCTCTGAGCAAGAGGTCTGGATCGGCCTGCGCCGAATAGACCATAGCGATTGCCAAGCCGCGGACGCTGATGGATTCCACCAGATTGAGGGCTAGTTTCGGAGTAGTGTCCAGGTCGACGAGGACAATATCAAATTCGCGATTTAGAGTCCGGGGCGCACTTTCGAGGTCGGAAGGATAGGAGAGGAACTCCTGGATTTTGCCGGCATGGCACTCACCCAAAGCGCGTAATGCGGCGTTGCGGCGTTGCGTGTCCGGGCTGATGACCGCGATATACAAGTCGCTTGTGTCAGGGAGGAGAGAGTCAGCTGCTTCCGTTCCCTTGGCTTTGGCCAGACTTCTGATCGCCAGTGCGCCAGGCGCTCCAATATGTGTGCCGGTCTCAGCAGCCTTTTTGCCGCCGTCTCCGGGCTGCTCGTGCTCACCCGCAGTGTCGTCGGCCGAAGAGGCCCCATCGTGGATCGTCGCATCCGCATTTTTCCCGATTGTGATGCGGATGCCCTGCTCGGCAAGAGTAGTATTCACTCTAAAGTTGATCTCGCCGACCAAATCGCGTTCTGCCAACTGTTGGTGAAAATGGCGGATCGCCGCCTCGTCCGGTGCGGGAGCCACGCCAAGATCGACTCCAACGAAGCTGCGCAGCACGGGCGACTCATAGAGTGCATCCTCCGCGCCGGGGTCCGAGAGGTTGAACCACTGCTGCAGGAAGTAGGTTCGTAGCAGGATTGACAGGCCTCCCGGAGGCTGACTTCCTGCCGGCAGATCATGCGACTCCACGAGAGCCATCAACTCTCCCCAAGGCACCACCTGCTCCATCCGGTCGAGAAACAGTTCACGCTTGCTCTTCCGGGCAAACTTTTCGGAGCCTTCCTGTGATGCCAGTATTTCCTGCCGCATCGACCTCGCCCTCTGCCAGCTATTCTACCCAAACAATGCATGAAACGTATGCATCAAATTGACATTCAGTCAAAATGGGGGCTTGAGTGTGAACTGAGGGGCAACATTGAAAGGAATTAGGGACGGACTGGAGGGGAGCTTGCGGGCAGCGAATCTTCAGGATGAGCTCCTCAACTGTACGGCGAAAAGGCCTCAGCCACACGCCGCCTGAGGGACAAGGATTACTTTGAATTTACAGCACTTGCGGCACCCTTCGGCTGCGCTCATGCCAGCTAGAAAGACGTGCCATTTCATGACTAATCAGAGATTCCTTAAGTCAGATGGATACCCATCCTGTACCATAAGGCGATTTTCTCTCTTATCCGGCACAAAATGAGCCTGACTGCGGTCTGTCTCCATGCCGTCTGTAGCCAGCGAGCCGGGGGGCGGTTGAGTGGCTTGGCGAATCCTAGGTTCAAATCTCCTAACCGCACACGGCAAAATGCTGTCTAATGATTCGCATGGGCAAGAACGATCACGCGGCGGTCCGGGCCATTCTGGCGGGAGACAAAGAGGCCTATGGAGCGCTGGTGGCGCGCCATAGCCACATCCTCTTACGGGTTGCCTTCCGGATCACCGGCAATGAAGCCGATGCAGAGGATGTGGTGCAGGAGGCATTCCTGCGCGGGTATCAAAAGCTGGAGAGCTTCGAGGCCCGGTCGAGCTTTGGCACATGGATCTACCGCATCGCGGTGCGAGGCGCTCTGGACAGAATCAGCCGCGGTCCGGCAGTCGATTTCAGCCGCGTGGCCGGGGCGACCGATCCGGAGCAGGACGAAGTGCAGGTGGCGGATACAGCCGCCAGTCCCGAGCGCCTGTTGTTGAGCGGGGAGATCGGAGCCATGCAGGAGTTTGCTCTGCAAAGCCTGACGGCTACGGAACGAACGGCCTTTGTACTGCGACACATGGAAGATTGCGCCACGGAAGAGATTGCCGCCGCGCTGGGCATCGCGCCCAATGCGGCCAAGCAGGCGGTCTTTCGCGCCGTGAAGAAACTGCGGATACGATTGGCTGCCTTGAGGGTGAAGCGATGAAGCACTTAAATGAAGAGGAATTGATCGAGCAGTACTACAAACAGGGCAAAACCCGCGCCAAGCGGCACCTTGAAGCTTGCGCGGAGTGCGCCGAGGATTTTGCGGCGTTCAAGAGCGATCTCGATGCGATACGATCCGCAGAGCTTCCGGCAAGGGATGCCGCGTATGGCGAGCGCGTTTGGCGGTCGATTGCTCCCTTTCTGCCCGTATATGAAGCGCGAAGGCGGAGTTGGCTGCGCGGCGGCGCATGGAGAGGCCTGAGTTATGCCTCCGCCTGCGCGGTGCTGGTTGCGAGCGCATTCATTGCGGGGCGCGTGTGGGAGCACCAACAGCTACGGACGACGGCGGGCAATAAACCCGCGGTGGTGGCGCAACCGGCTGCGCCTCCTCAGCAACGGCTTGTCGTCGTCGTATTGAGCGACCATCTGGAGCGCTCGGAGCGGCTGCTGGTCGAGTTGAAACATGCCGACGCCGGCAGCGAGGAGATGGTAACACCGCTGCGCGACGAGGCCCGCAGCCTTCTGGCGGCCAATCGTGTCTGCCGCCAGAATGCGGAGAAGGACGACGATCCGGCGCTGGCCGTGGCACTGGCTCGCCTGAATCATCTGCTCGTCGAATTGGCCAACCAGCAGGGTGGATTGAACGCCGCGGCTCTCACTCGCCTACAAAAGGAAATGAACTCAGGCAGCTTGCTCTTTGAAGTGCGAGTCTTGCGCTCCAGGATTCCAGATCAAAAGCCAGCCGCGAATAACCGGCCGATTGGAGGCACGATATGAAAACCGCATCGCTGCATTTCTCAGCTATGCTTGGCGTACTGCTGTGCGCGCCAGCCGCCGGCTATGCGCAGTTCACACCGGGGCAGAGTTTTTCCGGGGGCATTGCGACCCATGGAATCGACGACGCTCTGATTGCGGCCAGTTCGCCGGAAAGCAGCCTCTACGCGCAGGGAGCGAGCGCACTCAACGAAGGCCGCTGGGCGGACGCCGAGTCGATCTTCGCCTCGATTGCCGACCAGAAGGGCGAGCACGCCGATGGCGCTCTCTATTGGAAGGCCTATGCCGAGAACAAGCAGGGGCACACTCAGCCCGCACTGGATACCTGCGTTGCGCTGGGCCGCGATTATCCCAAGAGCCTATGGATCGAGGAGTGTGGCGCTCTGGAGATCGAGATTCGCGCGAAGAACAATCAGCCCGTTCAGCCGCACAGCAACGATAGCGACGACGTGAAGCTGCTGGCGCTCAACGACCTGCTGCGCCGCGACGAGGCCGCCGGCCTGGCGCAGATTCAAGAGATTCTGAATGGCGATTCTTCAGAAAAGCTGCGCAAGGGCGCGCAGTTTCTCCTCGGGCATCACTATTCGGAAGCCACTTATGAGCAGATTGCGCGCATCAGCCGCGTTGAGGGAGATGTGCGCATAGAGCGGGGCCCGGAGGCGGAGCGAAGCACGGGTGCTGACTGGGAGAAGGCCGTTCCCGGCCTGCCGCTGGAGACGGGCTTCAGCCTGGTGACCGGCGCGGGGCGCGCGGTGGTCGAATTCGAAGATGCTTCGAACCTCTATCTGGCCGAGAACTCGGTGCTCGCCTTCAACGACCTGCACACCACGGAAGGCGTTCCTTACAGCGCGATGGCGCTGCTCACCGGCACCGTCTCGCTCCATCTTCGCCCCGATATCGCCGGCGAATGGTTTTATTTGAAGACTCCCACGGACACCTTCGCCGCCAAGTTCCGCGACAAGGTTGACGTGCGTATCAGTAGTTATCTGGATGGAATGGCGATGACGCCGCTGCCCGGCGGTGAGCTTCATATTATCGGGTTCTCACCGCAGGATCTAGCCATCGGCCAGACACTTTACTTTCGCGATGGCGTCCGCGTCAAAGAAGCCGGCCCCGGCGATCCTGGCGCATTTGCCGAGTGGGACCACTGGGTGGAAAACCTCGTCAATCAGCGATCGGCGGCCATGGAAGCGATGATGAAGGCTTCGGGATTGACGCAGCCCATCCCCGGCCTGGCGGAGTTGGATGGACAGGGAAGATTCTTTGATTGCGCGCCCTATGGCACCTGCTGGGAGCCGAACGACGCCTTCGCGCGCGACCAGGAGAGCAACCTTCAGCCTGAGGCGCAGCCGCCTGCCGGTGATGCCTCGCCGCATCGGGCAACGACGACGGAGTATGACTCCGCCGCGTCTCTGCCACCGCTTGACTATGACGAGTTCTTTCCCTGCTATCCTCTCAACTCTTCCGGATACAACTTTTATTGGGGAGAGGATTCCGGCATGGTGAGGATCATCGATTATTCCGATGCGCTGAACCCATTTTCCAATGCTTTGAACCCATCGTCTTTCCCATACTATTGGGCCGTCTGCCATGCCGGTGGGTGGATTCACCGAGGGCATCACTACGTATGGGTTGTGGGCCACAAGCGGCATCACCTGGGCGCGGGGCGCTGGGTCAAGAGCGGGCACAAGACTGCCTTCGTCCCGATCCATCCTTACGATGCCAAAGGCCGGCCCCCGCTCAACCGCAAGGAAGAGGTCTTTGTCGTGGACAACAGAAAAGGCCTGGCGATGGTGCGCGGAAGACTCGATCCATCTCTTCCCGTTCAACTGCTCGATGGGCCTCCCAAGGAGTTCAACAAGGCTTTCTATCCCGCGCTCGCCCACGCAGATGCGCCGCAGATGACCGCGCTGGCGATGAAAGATGCGCTCTTCGGAATCAATAGAGAGCATGCCAGGGCGACGGGCGTCCCGCTGAGCTTCGACCATAAGTCGCAGAGCTTCATGATGGAGAGGCAGGTGATGCAGGGAAGCAAGAGCGTCACTGTTGCCGCGCCGATCAACAACAACAGAGGCAATCTGCAGTCGCGGGCCGATCATTTCAGTGGCGGCAGCGGCGGTTATCAGGGCGGCGGAAACTCTGGAGGCGGCTATCACGGTGGCGGGGCAAGCGGCGGCGGTGGCTCTCGCGGAGGTGGTGGCAGCGGTGGGGGTGGCGGCGGCTCGCATGGCGGCAGTTCCGGCGGCGGTGGCTACCACGGCAGCGGCAGCAGTTCCAGTGGTGGTTCCAGCGGCGGCGGTAGCAGTTCCAGTAGCGGTGGTTCGCATAGTAGCGGCGGTGGAAGTCCCAGCAGCAGTTCCAGTGCGGGCAGCTCCAGTGGTGGTAGTTCGCATCGCTAGAACCGGCTCATGAAACAACAAAGGGCCACTCCGCTTGCGGAATGGCCCTTTGCTTCAAGCGTTCAAGCTGGCTGAAGTTACCTGGCCGCGACCAGAGGCTGGGTGCTCAAGGTTCCGTTAGCGTAACCCTTGGCAATCTCTGTGATCGCAATGGGCGCATAGTCGCCGGCGTGGCCGGCCTGGCCGAACTGGGTCATGCGCTGCGCCACCACCTTCTGCATGGCCTCGCGCGCCGGCTTCATGTAGTCACGGGGATCGAATTTTTCCGGAGACTCCCACAAAACCTTGCGGATGGCGCCGGTCATGGCCAGGCGATTGTCGGTGTCCACGTTAATCTTGCGCACGCCGTTGCGGATGCCGAGTTGAATCTCTTCGACAGGCACACCCCAGGTCTCCTTCAGCTTGCCGCCGTACTGGTTGATGACGTCCTGCAGATCCTTGGGTACGGAGGAGCTGCCGTGCATCACCAGGTGGGTGTTGGGCAGGCGCTTGTGAATGGCAATGAGCACATCCATCTTGAGGACCGAGCCGTCGGGCTTTTTCGTAAATTTGTAGGCGCCGTGGCTGGTGCCGATGGCGATGGCCAGGGCGTCGACGCCGGTCAATTCGGCGAACTCGACCGCCTGGTCGGGGTCGGTGAGGTGCTCCAGGCCCGTGCCGCCCGCGCCGTGGCCGTCCTCGACGCCACCCAGCACGCCGATCTCGCCCTCGACCGTGACGCCACGCTCATGCGCGTAATCGACCACCTTTTTAGTCACTGTCACGTTCTCTTCAAAGGTCGCCGGGGTCTTGCCGTCTTCCTTGAGCGAACCATCCATCATCACGCTGGTGTAGCCCAGCTCGATGGCGCTCTTGCAGGTCTCAAAGCTGTTGCCGTGGTCCTGATGCATGGCGATGGGAATCTCAGGATTGAGCTCGGCCGCGGCCTGAATCAGCTTGAAGAGATATAGATCTTCGGCGAACTTGCGTGCGCCGCGGCTGGCCTGCACGATGACCGGCGATTTGGTCTCCTTGGCCGCGGCCATAATGGCCTGAATCTGTTCCATATCGTTGACGTTGAATGCGCCGACGCCGTAACCGCCCTTGGCGGCCTCGTCGAGCAGTTGCCGCATGGAGACTAGAGGCATTGAGTTTCTCCTATGCCGGTGATTCCGGCGAAGTTGGGTCCGGCCGCCTGTGCGTTCAGGCATTTCAAAGCAGGCAATCAGCCTAGCGGGCGGCAGGAACTGCGATCAATCCCATGGTAGCAGAGGCGCGCAGGGGAAATGTGTGCGAGAGTGCACAGGCGGCGCGCGGCGCTTCGTCCGCCCGATTCAGGATGCGGGCTCGGATGTGGGGCAAGCGGTCTCTCTGCGTTGTGCAGCCCGATGTGGAATAATCTGCCGGTGAACCTTCACGTTGCCTCCAGCCACGATCTCTTCCTTGTCGCCTGCGCCGCCGGGACGGTGCTGCTGCTTCTGATCCTGATCGCGAAGGTGCGGCTGCATCCGGCGCTGGCTCTGACGGTGGCCGCGCTCACGCTTGGCGTGGCTTCGGGAATGCCGCTGGTCCAGGTTCCGCTCTCCTTCACCGCCGGCGTGGGCAATCTGATGGGGCACATCGCCATTGTTCTGGGGCTGGGCGCGGTGCTGGGCCGTCTGCTCGCCACCAGCGGCGGGGCAACTGCGTTGGGCAAGGCTTTGGTGGATGGTTGCGGCTCGCGAGGCCTGCCCTGGGCGCTGCTCGGGCTGGGAATACTGGTGGGGATGCCGGTCTTCTTCGAGGTTGGCCTGGTGCTGATGCTGCCCATTGTGGCCGCCGCCGCCCAGCGCAGCGGCCGCCCGCCGATTCTGGTGGGAATGCCGCTGCTGGCGGGGCTTTCGATTGTGCATGGCGTGCTGCCGCCGCATCCGGCGGCGATGCTGGCGGTTACGCAGTTCCACGCAGACCTGGGGCGCACCATGCTTTGGGGGCTGGCCGCCGGAGTGCCAGCCGCCGCGCTGGCCGGGCCGGGGCTGGGCTGGTTTCTGATGCGCCGCTGGGAGAGGCGGAAGGCCAAAGGCGTGCTGGTGTCAGTCGAAGAGGAGACGCCGCTCTTTGCGCCGACGCCGGCCGAGGATCGGCAGATGGACGAGCGTGCGGATAGAGCCGATAACTCCCCTAACGAAGTGGTGACGCCTGCGCCGGCCGGCCCGATTCGGGCGGCGGCGTCCATCCTGCTGCCGGTAGCGCTGATCTTCCTGGGCAGTTGGGCAGACGCGCTCGCCACTCCGGGATGCCTTGCGAACCAGATTGTGCACTTTGTCGGCAACACGGATGTGGCACTGCTGATCGCGGTGCTGGTGGCGCTGGTCACGCTTGGCGGACACGTTCAGACCGGCCAGCATCATGGCCGCGAACTGCTGCGACGGCTCAGCGGCGAAGCCTTTGAACCCATCGCCGGCGTGCTGGTGATCCTGGCCGCAGCCGGTGGCCTGAGCGGCATTCTGCGCGACTCCGGAGCAGCGCAAGCCACCGTCGGTCTGGCTCTGGGCGCGCACATGCCGCCGCTGGTGCTGGCCTGGCTGCTGGCCGCGGTGGTCCGCGTCTCGGTTGGCTCGGCGACGGTAGCGACGGCCGTTGCCTCGGGAATCCTGGCTCCTGTCGCCCTCCACTTCGGCGTGCGCCCCGAGCTGCTGGTGCTGGCCACGGGCACCGGCTCGCTGATCCTCTCCCATGTAAACGACCCCGGCTTCTGGCTGATCCAATCCTTCTTCAAGCTGGAGCTGAAGGAAACGCTCACCACCTGGACGGTGCTTGAGACGGTGCTCTCGGTGGCCGGGCTGGGCATGACGCTGCTGCTGGCAACGACGCTGCGGTAAATGGTCATGCCTGAGTTCCAGGACCTGGGGGTACGCTCTCAGGCTAAGATATTGTTGACCTGGACTGAAGGGAGTATGGCGGGTGGATGAACAAAGAAAGATGGTGAGACATTTCCTGGCGGCACTGGCCTACCGGACGCAGAAGGCGTTGCGCGATGCGCCGCCGGAGTTTACGGAATTTCGCGTTGCGCCGCTGGTGCGTACGCCGCATGAGCTGATTCGCCACATGGACGGCGTGCTGGGGTCGGCGCGCAGCTATTTCACCGGGGAGGCTTACAGTGTGCCGTACTTTCCGGAGTTCGCCGATGCAGTGGCGCACTTTCACGAAACGCTGGCGGATTTGGCGCATCATCTGGAGATCGGCACGGAGTTGCGCGAGATCACTCTGGAAAGAGTCTTGCAGGGTCCATGCTCCGATGCGATGAGCCATGCAGGGCAGATTGCGATGCTGCGGCGGCTGGCGGGCTCAGCGGTTCCGCCGGAGAACTTTATTTATGCCGCGGTGAGCGCGGAGAATCTTGGCCCAGAGCAGCCGCTTCCGGTTCGGCCCGATGAGGATTGGCCTGAGAGGCCGTGAAGGCTGAGTATTGGGTCAGTTTGAAAAGTAATACCTCGGGGGCTAAAGCCCGATCTCTTAATTGCCATTTGGCGGCACGACTGAAGTCGTGCCCTGATACTAAGCCGACATTTTCAGAGGAGTACTCAAGGCCGCAAAACTCTGGCTTCACTTCGGCAATTGGCTCGCATCCCAGCCGCCGCCGAGGGCGCGGACTAGGCCTACGCTGGAGACGAACTGGCGGGTTTGGAGATCGACCGCGGCGCGCTGGTTCTGGAGGAGTGTGGCTTCGGCGGTGAGAACTTCCAAGTAGCTTGTGACGCCGCCCTGGTAGCGCTGGCTGGAGAGATTGCGGGAGTGCTGGGCCGAGGCGACGGCCTTCTGCTCAACAGCTGACTCCGCCTCAAGAATCCTCAGGCCTGAGAGCTGGTCTTCCACGTCGTTGAAGGCGGCGAGAACCACGCTACGGTAGCCCGCGGCCTGGGCTTCGTAGGCGTGGCGTGCCTGGTCGGTGAGGGCGTGGCGTTGGCCGGCGTCGAAGAGGAGCTCTGTTGCTTGTGCTCCCAGACTCCATAGCGCACTGGGGCCTTGAATCCAGGTTCCGGCGTTCATGCTTTCAAAGCCGCCGCCACCATTCAGAGTGATGGTGGGATAGAAGGCGCTGACGGCGATGCCGATCTGGGCGTTGGCGGCGGCGGCGCGGCGCTCGGCGGCGGCGATGTCGGGGCGGCGCTCGAGCAGTTGCGAAGGCACGCCGACGGGAAGCCTGGGCAATGCCAGGTCAAGCGGCGAAAAGGGAATGGTGAAGGCGGAGAGATTGAGGTTGGCGATGGTTCCGATGGCGTGCTCGTACTGGGCGCGGACCACGCCCACGTCGACCAGTTGCGCGCGCACGGTTTCCAGTTGCGTACGGGCCTGGGCAACGTCCACCTCGGTGCCGATGCCGCCGGCGAGGCGGCGCTGGGTGAGGTCGAGCTGATCCTGGAGGTCGGCAATGGTGGCGGCGAGCAGCCTGGTCTGTGCGTCGAGTCCTCGCAGTTGCAGGTAATCACTGGCCAGCTCGGCATGAAGGCTGAGGGCGATGCTGGCCTGATCGGCGGCGCTGGCCTGGGCGCCTGTGCGGGCGGCTTCGACTGTGCGGCGGATGCGGCCCCAGAAGTCCGGCTCCCAACTGGCCTGGCCGCCAATCACAAAGTCGTTATACGTCGTGGGTTTGCCGGGTGCGTAGGAGGGGCCGTTTGCCGAGATGTTGTTGCGCGAGATAGAAGGCCCCGCCGAGAGCGTGGGATAGAGCGCGGCGCGGGCTACGGTGATCTGATCGCGGGCGGCGAGGTAGGTTTCCAGCGCCTGGCGCAGGGTCTGGTTGTTGGCTTCGATGCGCTCTTCGAGCTGGTTGAGCTGAGGGTCCTGGTAGATCTCCCACCATTTACTGCGGAGCAGGCCGTCGGAGGGCGAGGCAGGCTGCCATGTGCCTCCGGCCGGGGCGGGGGGCGGGATGACCGCGGTGGCGCCAGTTTCTTTATAGGCTGGTGGGGCGTCGTAGGCTGGACGGTTGTAGTTGGGGCCTACGGGCTTGCAGCCGGTGAGAAGAGTAATAACCGCAAGAGAGAGAACGAGAGAGATTAAATTTTGGTTTTTTCGTGACAAAGGCCGCGATTTCGCCACCGCTTCGCGGTGATCGCGAGTTCGCAAGTTGGCGAAGCGCATTGCAGGCATACTACTTGCCTCCCGCGTTGGTTTGGCTGGCGGGGCTTACGACCCGAACCATCTCGCCTTCGATGAGGGAGTCGGGCGGGTCCTGGATCACCTGGTCGCCGGGGCCGAGGCCGGTGATGATCTGAACGTTGGCGCCGTCGTCCTCGCCGATGACCACGGGAACCAGGTGGGCGACGCTGCCGTTGACGACCGTGCCCACTCGCAGGCCCTCCTTGCGGAAGATGAGCGCGGCGGCGGGCACGATGGAGGTGGCTCCGGCGGGCGGCGTCTTGAAGTGGACCTGGGCCAGCGAGCCGGGCAGCAGTTCACCGGCGCTGTTGTTAACGTCGATTTCGACAAGGAGGGTGCGGCTGGCCGGGTCGATGGCGTCGGCGGTGCGGACCAGCGTGCCCTGGTAGATTTTTCCGGGGTGCTCGGCGAAGGTCAGGTCGATGGTTGAGCCGCGCTTGACGTTCGCGGAGAAGGCCTGCGGCAGGTTGGCGTAGACGCGCAGGGTCTGAATGGCCTGAAGGCGAAAGAGCTCCTTGCCCGCGCCGGGGTCGATCAGCTGGCCAGTATCGACGTTGCGGGCGGTGACGACGCCGTCGAAGGGCGCGTAGACCTTCTCGAAGGATTGCAATTCGCGGAGGCGCTCGACGTTGGCCTGCGCGGATTTGACGGCTGCCGCAGTGGCCGCGGCCTGGTTGACGAAGGTGTCGGTGTCCTGGCGGGAGACGGCGTTGGAGGCGACGAGGCCGGTGTAGCGCTCGGCCTGGATGCGGGCGTTGTTGGCGTTGGCCTGGGCGGTATTCAGGTCGGCCTGGGCCTGGGCCAGTTGTTGGTCCACTTCGGGAGTGGCGATCTCGGCCAGCAAATCGCCCTTCTTCACTCGCGCGCCGATATCGTAATACCAGCGTGTCAGGTAGCCGGCAGTCCGGGCGTAGATAGGCGAATCGACGTAGGCGGTCACGTTGCCGGGCAGCACAAAGCTGGACAACGGCGTGCCGGCCTTGGGTGTGGCGACGATGACCGTGGGAGCAGCCAGTTCGCTGGTGGTTTGGGCCAGCACTAGATCGGCTTGATGGCGGCGCAGAATGCCGTAGCCGGCCAGAGCACACGCAACGAGGACGACGATGACCACGGCCAGGAGGGCCTTTTGCGGCGAGATGGCCGCTTGCTCGGGCGCGGATTCGTGGTCGAAATTCGGCTGCTGGTTCGGATTGTGTTCGTTACTCATGAAAAATTACTCCGATACTTCGTCAAACTCGTCCGGTGTTCCGGCTAATTGAATGCCGTGGGCCGTTGTACGGCGGCCTTCGAGCCAGCCGTGAACCAAAGAGAAAAATGCGGGCACAAAGAAGAGCGTGGCCACGGTGGCCACCAGCAGACCGCCGATCACGGCGCGTCCCAGCGGGGCATTCTGTTCGCCGCCGTCGCCCAGGCCGAGGGCCATCGGCGCCATGCCGAGGATCATCGCCAGCGCGGTCATCAGCACCGGGCGGAGTCGGACAAAGCCGGCGTTCAACGCGGCCCGGCGGGCGTCGCCCACCAGGACTTCGAGCTGCTCGCGGGCAAAGCTGACGACGAGAATCGAGTTGGCCGTGGCCACGCCCATGCACATGATGGCCCCGGTGAGCGCGGGCACGCTGAGGCGCGTATTGGTGAGAAAGAGGAACCAGACGATGCCGGCCAAAGCCGCGGGCAGCGCCGCAATGATGATGAAGGGATCAAGCCAGGACTGGAAGTTGACGACGATGAGCAGATAGACCAGCAGGATGGAAAACGCCAGGCCGCCGAGCAGGCCGAGGTAGGACTTCTTCATGGTCTCGCTCTGGCCGCGCACCGTGAAATGGGAACCGTGCGGCAGTTCAGACTGGTGTTGGGCGATGATCTTTTCTATCTTGCGGGTCACGCTGCCCAAGTCGGTTCCATCCACGTTGGCGTAGATGTCGATGACCGGCTGAACGTTATAGTGGCTTACGGTGCCCAGCTCGGCACCGGGTTCGATGGAGGCCAGGTTGCCCAGAATCTGGGTTGGAACGGGAGCGCCGGGCACGGCGGCGGGAGCAGCACCAGGTGCGGCAGCGATGTTGGCCGGCTGGGCCGCGGGGAAGCCTGTGACGGGCAAACTCTTCAGCGCAGCCAGTGAATCGAGGCCGTATTGCGGAGCCATGACGGCCACGTTGTAGGTAACGCCGCTTCTGGGGTCCAGATAAAAGTTGGGCGAAGTTTGGAAGCTGCCGCTGAGCGCCACCAGCAGGCTTTGCGCTACATTCTGCTGGGTCAGGCCAATGGTCTGGGCGCGGGTGCGGTCCACATTCACGGTGAGATTGGGATAGTTGAAGGGCTGCTGGATGCGCGCATCGACTGCGCCGGGAACCGAGCGAATCTCATTCAAGATGCGCTCGGCAAGGGCACGATTGCCATAGAGATCGGGTCCGACAACCTGAATGTCGATGGGCGCCGATAGGCCGAAATTAAGAATCTGCGTGACAATGTCCACCGGCAGCATATAGAACGTGACGCCTGGATACTGGCGGTTGAGCACGGCGCGCAGCCGATCCACGTAATCGGCCGTGGGATGGTGATCCTTGGTTAATTGAACCTGAATGTCGGCGTCGGCAGGGCCGATGGGCGCGGAGGTCGAATAGGAAAGGTTGAGGCCGGAGTAGGGCACACCGATGTTATCGAGGATCGTAACCAGCTCGTTGGCTGGAATTTGCTGGCGGATGGTCGAGTCGATGTGATCGCAGAGGGCTGCCGTCTCTTCAATGCGCGTACCGGTGCGAGTGCGGACGTGAATCTTGAACTGGCCGGAGTCCACCGCGGGAAAGAAGTCCTGGCCGAGAAAAGGCGCAAGTCCCAACGATCCGACGGCGCAGAGCAGGAAGAGAATCAGAAAAACCGCCGAGTTGTCCACGCATAATGTCAACAGGCGCAGATAACCGTGGCGAAAGTTCTCAAAGCCGGATTCAAAACCCCGCTGAAAGCGAATGAAGGGGTTGCGGCTGAAACGCTTCCTTTGGACCTCGGCGTCGTCGTGCTCGCGGAGCAGGTACTTGGCCATGGTGGGAACCAGCGTGCGGGAGAGAAAGTAGCTGGCCAGCATGGCGAAGACGACCGCCTCGGCCATGGGCACGAAGAGGTACTTGGCCACGCCGCTCAGGAAGAACATAGGCACAAAGACGATGCAGATGGCGAGTGTGGAGACCAGGGCAGGAACAGCGATCTGCGCCGAGCCGTCGAGGATGGATTGCTCAAGCTCCTTGCCGCCTTCCAGATAGCGGTTGATGTTTTCGATGGCGACGGTAGCGTCATCTACAAGGATGCCGACAGCCAGTGCAAAGCCGCCCAGGGTCATGATGTTGATGGTCTCGTGCAACATTGCCAGTATGCTGAGCGAACAAAGAATGGAGAGCGGAATGGAGACCGCGATGATGATGGTGGAGCGCCAACTGCCCAGGAAGACCAAGATCATGATGGCGGTGAGGCAGGCGGCGATGATCGCCTCGCGGACTACGCCATCGATGGCCGAGCGTACGAAGATCGACTGATCGCTCAGCGGATTGATATGCAGCCGCCGGGGCAGTTGATCCTTGAACAGATCCAGCTTTTCGCGCACGCTGGCAATGATTTCCAGCGTGGAGGCCGATCCGGTCTTCATGATGTTCATCAGCACGGCGCGCTTGCCGTCGACGCGGACGATGTTTGTCTGGGGCGGATTGCCGTCACGCACGTGGGCCACGTCGCGAATGTAGATGACCGCGCCGTTGACCGCCTTGATGGGCAGATTGTTCAGCTCGTCGACGATCAACGGGGCGGAGTTGGTCTCGACCGCGTATTCGAACCGGTCAATTTTCATTGTTCCCGAGGGCGCGATGATGTTCTGAACGGAGATGGCGTTGACCACATCGATGGGCGAGAGCCCCTTAGCCTGGAGCGCGTGCAGGTCCAGATCCACCTGCACCTGGCGCTGCTTGCCGCCATAGGGGAAGGGTGTCTGCGCACCTTCGATGGTGGCCAGTTGAGTGCGGATGGTGTTCTGGCCCAGGTCGTTCAACTGCTGTTCGTCGAGGCCTTGGCCGGAGAGTCCCAATTGCAGCACCGGCACGCTGGAGGCGTTGTACTGAATGATGAAGGGCGGCAACGAGCCGGGCGGCAGGGAGCGCAACTGCACCTGGCAGATGGCCGTCACCTGGGCCACGGCGTTGCCGATGTTGACATGCGGATGGAAGAATATCTTGATAAGGCCTATACCGTTGAGCGATTGCGACTCGATGTGCTCGATGTCGTTGACAGTGGTGGTCATGCCGCGCTCGCTGTTGGTCACGATGCGGTTGGCCATCTGATCGGCGGAGAGGCCGGTAAAGTTCCAAACCACCGTGACGACCGGAATGTCGATGTTGGGAAAGATGTCCGTGGGCATCGTCTCGATGCTGAAGATGCCGAGAATCAGAACCAAGAGCGCAAAGACGACGAATGTATAAGGCCGCCGCAGCGCAAGCCGGACAATCCACATAAGGCAAGTACTCGCTCCTGAGCCGGGTTGCTCGCGACCGGAACGGCTCGACTAGCCCCTTGTCCGTGTGACCGGCTCATCGGGTTTCGGGAGCGGACGGTGCTCGCCGCCAGCTCCGTTCCTACATACTGTACAAAATACAATCTTAGTCGAAGACGCCTGCGAAAAGAGGCGCGCACAGGAACAGGGCTTCTGCGCGCTGATTTTTCTGACGGCTGAACGGACGTAAAGTATGCGGATCGCCTGGGTTGGCCAACATCGTCTGGCACGTACTGGCCAGAATAGGTCCTAAAATCAAGTAGGCAGCGGGTAACCTCAGAGTCAAATCTGCCGTCCAATTAATTTCGGCTATCGCGCGGGCCGCAAGCGCCCAGGGAGTGCCCGATTCCCGTACAATGGATTCGTCTTCCATTCACAGGAGGAGTCTATCCGCGCCGGGAAGGACGCGCGCTCCCGCAAGGCAGGTTGGCTTATCGGACGAAACCTTTCCGGAAACTTAAGCGTCCGTAGAAACGAATGCGGGTAGTTTGTGTTCTGCCCGGAAAGATCACTAATGATGCCCTGTTTACGGGCATTCACTTAAGAGAAAACGACGGGAATTGACACCATGTCCATAGAAGGCGCTCCGGAGTCCTACCTGGCCGCAGACAGCATTGAGCCACAACACCCCGCTCACAAGAGTTCCTGGGTGCGCATCGTTGTGTACCTGGTGCTGATCACCGCATTGGGACTGATTATTTGGCAAATCTACAAGAACCAGAAGCAGAACGCGGCCAATAGCGCTAGCCAGGCGGCGGCGCTGATGGGCCGGCCAGTTCCGGTGCAGGTGACAGCCGCCGCCGAGAGGCCGATGCCGATCTTCCTCACCGCGCTGGGTACGGTCACGCCCTACATGAGCGTGACCGTCAAGGCGCGAGTCAGCGGTGAGCTGGAGCCGGTGAAGTTTACCGAGGGCCAGCAGGTGAAGCAGGGCGAGACGATCCTGGTGATCGACCCCAGCCCTTACAAGGCCGCGCTGGACCAGGCCAAGGGCAATCTGGCCCACGATCAGGCGCTGCTGAAGAACGCCCAGGCGGAGTTTGCCCGCTACAAGGCGCTCTATGACGCAGGCGTAGTTTCCAAGGAAGCTATGGAAGCCGATGAGGCTGCACAGGGCCAATACCAGGGGGCTATCGAAGCCGACAAGGCGGCCATCGAAGCGGCTCAACTGCAGCTTAACTGGTGCACCATTCAGTCGCCGATCAGTGGCAAGATTGGCCTGCGCCTGGTGGATCCCGGCAATATTATCACCGCCAACACGACCAACCTGGTCGTCATCAACCAGTTCCAGCCCATCGCGGTTTACTTCACGCTGCCCGAGGACGAGCTTCCCCAGGTACTTGGCAAACTGGCTGCGGAAAAGCGCCTGGTCGTGGAGGCCTACGATCAGGACACGCAGAAGCTGGCCAGCGGCCTGCTGCTGACCGCCGATAACCAGATTGACACCACTACCGGAACCGATAAGCTCAAAGCGGTCTTCGACAACCAGGACCAGGCGCTCTTTCCCAACCAGTTTGTCAACATACATCTGGTGATGGAAGAGCGGCCTAACGCGCTGGTGGTGCCGTCGGCGGCGATTCAAAGCGGCTTGCAGGGCTCGTTTGTGTGGGTGATCGATAGCGACGCCGCCAAGAAGAGTTCGACGGCCCGTATGCAGCCCGTGAAGGTGGCATTGGCCGAGGGACAGGTAACCATCCTGGAGAGCGGCCTTCAAGCGGGCCAGAACGTGGTGGTGGACGGCGCGGACCGGCTGCGCCCCGGACAGACGGTGATCGCCAGCGTGGCCCGCCAGCGGGGTGGACCGGCTGCCGGGCAGGGCGCGGCGGGCCAGGGTGCGGGTCAGAGTGGAGGCGGTCCGTTTGCTGCGCCCAGCGCGGCCTCCGGACAGGGCCGTCCTGGCGCGCCAGCGGGCGGCTTCGGCAATGGCAAACACCAGAAGAAGGAGCAGAAGTGAGCCTGAGTCCTTCCCGGCCATTCATTCTGCGCCCGGTGGCGACTTCGCTGCTGATGGCGGCGATTCTGCTGGCGGGCTTTGTGGGCTACGAGCAGTTGCCGGTCTCCGCCCTGCCCGAAGTGGACTACCCGATCATCCAGGTGCTCACCTTCTATCCCGGCGCGGGGCCGGAGGTGATGGCCTCCTCGGTAACTGCGCCGCTGGAGCGGCAGTTCGGCCAGATGCCGGGACTGAAGCAGATGACCTCGGTCAGCTCGGGCGGCGGCTCGGTCATTACTCTGGAATTTAATCTCGACGAAAACATCGACGTGGCCGAGCAGGAGGTGCAGGCGGCCATCAACGCGGGCAACAGTTTTTTGCCCGCCGACCTGCCCAATCCGCCGATCTACAGCAAAGTGAACCCGGCCGACGCGCCGATCATGACGCTGGCGCTTACTTCGAATACCCTGCCGCTGGACAAGATCGAGGACGCGGCCGACACTAACCTCGCGCAGAAGATCTCCCAGGTCACTGGCGTGGGACTGGTCTCCATCGCCGGCGGACAAAAGCCATCGGTGCGCATCCAGGCCAATCCGACGCAACTGGCTGCCTACAACCTGAGCCTGGAGGATTTGCGCACCGCGCTGGCGGCGGCCAACGTGGATCAGGCCAAGGGTACGCTGAACGGCAACCGGCAGTCGTACACCATTGGCGCCAACGACCAATTGCTGGCCAGCAGCGATTACGGGCCGGTGATTGTGGCCTACCGCAACGGGGCCGCGGTGCGCACCTCGGATGTGGCTACGATCGTAGATGCCGCGGAGAACTCCCAGCAGGCCGCCTGGATGGATCGCCAGCCGGCGGTCATTGTGAACATTCAACGCCAGCCCGGCGCCAACATCATTGCCGTGGTGGACCGCATCAAGAAGCTGCTGCCGCAGTTGCAGGCCAGCCTGCCGGCCACCGTGCAGGTGAAGGTGCTCACCGACCGCACCGTCACCATTCGCGCCTCGGTGCAGGATGTGGAATTTGAGCTGATGCTCACCGTCGCCCTGGTGGTGATGGTGATCTTCCTCTTTCTGCGCAATCTGGCGGCTACCATCATTCCTTCGGTCGCGGTACCGCTCTCCATTGTGGGCACCTTCGGCGTGATGTACCTGCTGGGCTACTCGCTCAACAATCTGACGCTAATGGCTCTCACCATCTCCACCGGCTTCGTTGTGGACGACGCCATCGTGATGATCGAGAACATCTCGCGCTTCATTGAGGAAGGCGACAGCCCGATGAAGGCGGCGCTCAAGGGCAGCGAGCAGATCGGCTTCACCATCATGTCGCTGACGGTATCGCTGATCGCCGTGCTGATCCCGCTGCTCTTCATGAGCGACGTGGTGGGCCGGCTCTTCCGCGAGTTCGCCATTACACTGGCGGTCACCATTCTGGTCTCGGCCTTCGTCTCGCTGACGCTGACGCCGATGATGTGCTCGCGCATTCTTCAGGATAAGAAAACCGCCAGGCAGACGCGCTTCTACTATTGGTCGGAGAAGGTCTTCAACTCCGTCATCGCCGCCTACGGGCGCACGCTGACGGTGGTCTTGCGCCATCGCTTCATCACACTGCTGGTCACCATCGGCACGCTGGTGGGCACACTGGCGCTCTACGTGGTGATCCCCAAGGGCTTCTTCCCGGTGCAGGATACGGGCGTGATCCTGGGCATCAGCGAAGCGCCGCAGACGGTCAGCTTCACTTCGATGGCCGAGCGCCAGCAGAAACTTGTGGACGTAGTGCTCCAAGACCCTGCCGTCGATAACATCTCGTCGTTCATCGGCGTGGACGGAACCAACACCACGCTGAATTCGGGGCGCATCCAGATTACCCTCAAGCCGCTCGAAGAGCGCAGAATCTCCGCCAGTGAAGTGATTCAACGCTTACAGCCCAAGCTCGAAGGCGTTGAAGGCATTCAACTCTTTCTTCAGCCGCTCCAGGACCTGACCGTCGAAGATCGCGTCAGCCGGACTGAGTTTCAGTACTCGCTCGAAGACCCCGATCAGAACGAACTGGCTACCTACACCAAGCTGATGGTCAAAGAGCTGAGCAAAGAAAAAGTTGTCACCGACGTGGCCAGCGACCTGCAAGACCAGGGCCTGGGCGCTCAGTTAGTCATTGACCGCGACACCGCGGCGCGGCTGGGCATCGCCATGGCCGATGTGGATAACACGCTTTACGACGCCTTCGGCCAGCGCCAGGTCTCGACCATCTTCACCCAGCTCAACCAGTACCATGTGGTGATGGAGGTGGGACCGAACTTCCAGACCGATCCCACGACGCTGAACAATCTCTTTGTCAAGTCGGGCAACGGCACACAGGTTCCGCTCAGCATGCTGGCTCACTGGGAGCAGACGAAGGCGCAATTGGCCATTGGCCACCAGGGCCAATTCCCCTCCACTGTGGTCAGCTTCAATCTGGCGCCGGGCAAGGCGCTGGGCGACGCGGTCATCGCCGTCAAGAACGTTGAGCAGCGCATCCAGATACCGGCCGCCATCAACGCCAGCTTCCAGGGTACGGCCGCGGCCTTTCAGACCTCGCTCAGTAACGAGCCGCTGCTGATTCTGGCTGCGCTGATCACTGTTTACATTGTGCTGGGCGTGCTCTACGAGAGCTACATCCACCCCATCACCATCATCAGCTCGCTGCCTTCGGCGGGCGTGGGCGCGCTGCTGGCGCTGATGATTACGCGCACCGAATTCAGCGTGATCGCGCTGATCGGCATCATCCTGCTGATCGGCATTGTGCAGAAGAACGCCATCATGATGATCGACTTTGCCTTGCAGGCCGAGCGTGGCGAAGGCAAGTCCGCCGAAGAGTCTATCTTTCAGGCCTGCCAGTTGCGCTTTAGGCCGATTCTGATGACCACGATGGCCGCGATGCTGGGCGGATTGCCGCTCTGGCTGGGCGGCGGCGTGGGCGCCGAACTGCGCAGGCCGCTGGGCATCACCATCGTCGGCGGGTTGATCATGTCGCAGGCGCTCACGCTCTTCACCGTGCCGGTGATCTATCTCTACTTCGACAAGCTGGCGCAGTACATGAAGCCGCGGGAGATCAGGGAACAGGGACTAGGGACTGAGGGGCTAGGGACCAGGGATTAGGGACTAGGAAACCACGAGCGATGCATCTTTCCGCACCATTTATTCAGCGGCCGGTAGCCACTTCGCTGCTCAGCCTGGCTCTTTTGCTGGCTGGCTCGGTGGCTTACTCGCTGCTGCCCGTGGCCTCGCTGCCCAATATTGATATGCCGGTTATCGGCGTGGGCGCGGGTCTGCCCGGCGCCAGCCCGGAGACCATGGCCTCGGCTGTGGCGACGCCGCTGGAGCGCCAATTCGGGCGCATCGCCGGGGTCAATCAGATGACCTCGACCAGCTCCCTGGGCGCGGCCTCCGTGACTCTGCAGTTCGACATCAATCGCAACATCGACGCCGCCGCCCGCGACGTGCAAGCCTCAATCAACGCGGCGCGCAGCCAGTTGCCCTCTTACTTGCCGCAGAATCCCAGCTACCGCAAGGCCAACCCGGCCGAAGCGCCCATCCTGATCCTCACGCTGACCTCCGATGTAGTGCCCAAGCGGCAGGTCTACGACATGGCCGACTCCATCCTGTCGCAGAAGATCTCCCAGATTGACGGCGTGGGCCAGGTCTTCGTCGGCGGAAGTTCCAGTCCCTCCGTGCGCGTCGAATTGAATCCGATGCAGTTGGGCGCGAATGGCGTAGGCCTGGAGGCGGTGCGCACGGCGCTCGCAGGAGCCAACGCCAATCGGCCCAAAGGCGCCTTTCAGGACGCGGGCCATCGCTGGCAGATCAGCGACAATGATCAGATCTTCAAGGCCAGCGACTACGCGCCGATCATCGCAGGCTATAACCCGCAGACCGGCGCGCCGGTGCGCATCGCTGATCTGGGCACGGTGACTGACAGCGTCGCCGACATTCACACCGCCGGAGTGAGCGGTATCAACCCCGACAAAGGCCCGCCCGGGCAACTCAAAGACGCCATCCTGATTATCATCTTCAAGATCCCCGGCGCCAACGTGATTTCTACCGTGGACAATGTGATGGCCGAGATGCCGCGCCTGCAGGCCGCCATTCCGCCCACCATCAAAATCGATGTGGCCGTGGACCGCACCACCACCATCCGCTCCAGCGTGCACGACGTGGAGATTTCGCTTTGCATCAGCGTATTGTTGGTGGTGCTGGTGGTCTTCCTCTTTCTGCGCGAAATCTGGGCTACCATCATTCCCTCCGTGGCTGTGCCGCTTTCGCTGGTGGGCACATTCGGCGTCATGTGGCTGCTCGGCTACACCATCGACAACCTCTCCCTGATGGCGCTGACCATCGCCACCGGCTTCGTGGTGGACGACGCCATCGTGGTGATCGAGAACATCACGCGCTACCTCGAAATGGGGATGAAGCCCTACGAAGCGGCGATGAAGGGCTCCAAGGAGATCGGCTTCACGGTGCTCTCGATGAGTTTGTCCTTGATCGCCGTCTTCACTCCAATTCTGCTGATGGGCGGCATTGTGGGCAAGCTCTTCCGCGAGTTCGCCGTCACTCTCTCGGTGGCCATTGCCGTCTCACTGCTGGTCTCTCTCACCACCACGCCCATGCTCTGCGCCAGGTTTCTCAAGTCGCGGGACGAGAGCCGCCACGGCGCCATCTATCGGGCCGGCGAGCGCGCCTTCGATTGGATGCACAACGAGTACGCCTCTGGCCTGCGCTGGGTTCTGCGCCACCAGTTTCTGATGCTGTTTGTGGTCATCGGCACCATGGCCCTCAACGTCTACCTCTACATCATCGTGCCCAAGGGCTTCTTTCCGCAGCAAGATACGGGCCGGCTGGGCGGCCAGACCATGGCCGCGCAGGACATCAGTTTCAACGCCATGCGTAACAAACAGCGTGATCTGGCGCAGATGGCGCTGGAGGATCCGGCGATTCGCTCGGTGACGGCCTTTGCGGGCGGCGGTCGCAACAGCAACAACGTCGGCTTCATGTTCGTTGCCCTGAAGGAGCTTAACAAACGCCCCGGTCGCGTCTCCGCCGACCAGGTGGTCAGCCGTCTGCGCGGCAAGCTGAGCAGCGTGCCGGGCGCGGTTCTCTATCTTCAGGCCCAGCAGGACATCCAAATCGGCGGGCGCGGCAGCGCCGCCCAATACCAGTACACGCTCTCCGACGAAAACCTTGATGAGTTGAACAGCTGGGCGCCGAGGTTCGAGGCGCGCGCGAGAACCATGCCCGAACTCCGCGATGTCTCCACGGACCAGCAAAACAAAGGCCTGGCCGCCAACCTGGTCATCGACCGCGACACTGCCTCGCGGCTGGGCATCACCGCAGCAGCCATCGACAATGTCCTCTACGACGCTTTCGGACAGCGCGAAGTCTCCACCATGTACACCGCGCTGAATCAGTATTTCGTGGTGATGGAGGTCGATCCCAAATACCAGCTCAGTCCCGACTCGCTGAACGGCATCTTCGTCAAATCATCCACCGGCTCCATGGTTCCGCTCTCCGCCATCGCGCACTACGAATCGCAGCGCACCTCGCTGGCCGTCAATCACCAGGGCCAGTATCCGGCCGTCACGCTCACCTTCAACCTGGCGCCCAACGTGGCTCTGGGAGACGCCGTTACCGCTCTGGAAAAGGTCCAGCGCGAAATGGGGATGCCCAGCGCCGTTCACGCCACTTTCCAGGGGACCGCGCAGGCCTTCCAGGACTCACTTAAGAACGAGCCGTATCTTATCCTGGCCGCGCTGGTAGCTGTCTATATTGTGCTCGGTATCCTCTATGAGAGCCTGATCCATCCGCTCACCATTCTCTCCACGCTACCCCCGGCCGGCGTCGGCGCTATTCTCGCCCTGCTGCTCACCGGTACCGACCTGAGCATCATCGCCTTGATCGGTGTCATCCTGCTGATCGGCATCGTGAAAAAGAACGCCATCATGATGATCGACTTTGCCTTGCAGGCCGAACGCGAGCAGGGATTGCCTCCGGTTGAGGCGATTTATCAGGCCTGTCTGCTGCGCTTCCGCCCCATCATGATGACCACCATGGCCGCGCTCTTCGGCGGATTGCCACTGGCTATTGGCATGGGCGTGGGCTCGGAGCTGCGCAAGCCGCTGGGCATCACCATCGTCGGCGGCCTGATCGTCTCGCAGATGCTGACGCTGTTCACTACCCCGGTTGTCTACCTCTTCTTCGACCGCCTGCAATGGCGGGTGATGAAGCTGCACAGGATAGGCACGGAGCTGGAAGATGCGCCGGGAGACTGACCGAGGAACTAGGGATTAGGCTTCTTCAAGCCCCCTCGGCTCGCGGCGGCTTCTTCCAGCTCGTGACCCTCTCGATCAACTTCACCGGGTAGTAGGCGTTGCGTGTGTACTGCCGGGCCATGCGGTTGGTGCTGAAATAGGAGCCGTTGAAGGCCAGCGTGGTGCACATCAGGCCAGCCCACTTCTCCGGCGCATCCAGGTAGAGCGGCACCACCGCTGTCTCCAGCTTTTTGTAAAGCGAGTCGGCCTCCTCGGCGTCGCTGGCGCCGTCTTCGATGGCCCAGCCGGTGAAGCCCTCGATGCAGCCCTCGATCCACCAGCCATCCAGAATCGACAGGCTGGGAACGCCGTTGAGCGCGGCCTTCATGCCGCTGGTGCCCGAGGCCTCATAGGGCCGGCGCGGCGTGTTCACCCACACATCCACGCCGGCGGTGAGCAATGCGCCCAGATCCCAGTCGTAGTTTTCAAGATAAATGATGCGCAGCAAGTCGCTCGAGAGATGGGCGGCATCGGCGACGACCTGCTGGATCAGCGCCTTGCCGGGCTCGTCCTGGGGATGGGCCTTGCCGGCGTAGAGAATCTGCAAGCCGCCGGCCTTGGTGGCAATCTCCTGGAGGCGCGTGGGATCGCTGAACAAAAGTGTCGCCCGCTTGTAGGTGGCGGCGCGGCGGGCAAAACCCAGTGTGAGCACCTTGGGATTGAGGTCCTGATGAGTACGCCGGGCCACTTCGGCGAGCAATGCTTCCTTGTTCGAGGCATGAGCCGCAAGAATATCCTGCACGGGCAGGTCGATGGCGTTGCGCAGATAAAGCGTGTCGCGCCGCCATGAGGAGATGCGCGCATCCAGCATCTGCTGGAAGTTATCGGAGACCCAGGTGGGCGCATGCACACCGTTAGTGATTGAATCAATGGGAAACTCCGGAAACATCTCGCGGGAGATTTTTGCGTGTTGCATGGCTACGCCGTTGGCATAGCGCGAGAAGCGTAGCGCCAGCAGCGTCATGTTCAGCATTCCGTCGCGAAAACAGCCCAGCGTTTCCAGGCGTGATGTGCGGTCACTGCCCAGGATGCGATTGGCCTGCTCGGTGTAGAAGCGGTCATGGCCGGCCGGAACCGGTGTGTGCGTGGTAAAGACGCACTTCTTGCGCACCTGCTCCATGTCGGTCTCCGTGGCCGCGCCCAGCGGTCCGCCGCCCAACTGGCGCTCCAGCAGGCCCAGCGTCAGCAGCGCCGCGTGGCCTTCGTTCATGTGGTAGACGTTTACCCGGTAGCCGAGCGCGTGGACCATGCGCACTCCGCCCATGCCCAGCACAATCTCCTGCTGCAAGCGGTAGTTGGTGTCGCCGCCATAGAGGTGATCGGTGAGGCCGCGATCCCAGCCAGAGTTGCCCTCCAGGTCCGTGTCCAGCAGGTAGATCGGCACTACGTGCCCATAGCGACCCACCAGGTCATAGCGCCAACAGCGCACCGTCACAATCCGTCCTTCCACGGAAACCGTAACCCGCGCCTTTTCTTCGACGCAAAAGTCGGATGGGTTCCATGGCTGGATGTCCTCACTCTGTTTGCCGGAGGCGTCCAGATGCTGCTGGAAGTATCCTTTGCGATGAACCAGCGAGAAGGCCACCAGGGGAACGCCCAGGTCGGCCATGGAGCGCATGGTGTCGCCGGCAAGAACCCCCAGCCCGCCGGAGTAGGTGGGCATTCCGGGATTGATAGCGATCTCCATCGAGAAGTACGCCACCACGCCGGAGACGGGGAAGGCTTCGTAAGAAAAAGGTTTGGAGGATGTTGGTTGCATACTTGTCTAGCCTCCACGGCGCTTCCTGGCAGCAAAGCGACGCACTGGGAAAAAGAAATCTATGCGATAGGCCGGGAATGGCGATCTCTCCCGGTCGTTATCGGGATGAACTTTATCCGATTTTAGCAAGAAACGCCGCTGAGAACCCTCAGCGGACGGCGGATTCTTCCGCGATGGGCCTATCTGGATACGGATCTCTCGGGCCGGAAGATGTGAAAGCCGTTCGCGGGCGGCATTCGATCCCCATCTGGATTGCCTATCGAAAGTTTTTTTACAACGGGCTGAAACGATTCCGGGAGGCGCCGCACTATACCTTGTTCGGCGATTCAGGGTTCCGGCCTGGCGCACGCCAGACGTGAACAGGTTTCACAAACCAAGAGGTAGAGCGATGGCTTCCCCTTCCCCAATCGATACATGCGTTGTTTCAATCGATTCCGCGGCCCGTGACTTGCTCTCGCGGGCCAGGCGGAATCCGGAGTTGGCCGCTAGCGGCGATCACTCTTTCCGGGCGGCCAGCTCCAAATACTTCGAAATGCTCGCCGAAAGCGGAGTCAAGCCGAAGCAGCTGACTCCCGCCGAGCTGCATGAACTCTACGACGGCACCACGGTGCAGCAACATCGCTACCTGGCTCCTTCCCTGACCGCGGCCGTCCACTCGCCGGTGATTGCGCTGGACCCGGCGAAATGGTTTGCCGGCATCGATGATGTGAATCTTTGCAGCGTGGCGCGAGCTTGGCTGAACACCAATAGCAACACGGAGTACGAAGAATTGAAACGCATCGAGCTAGACCCGGATGAAAGCCAGTTGAGCGCCGTGCTGACCGTGAAGCAGAGCATCGGTTATTGCGGTGGGCCCATGACGGCGGGCAGCCGGGAGTTCGTAGCTTTTTGGGTTGACTGGGGTTCGGGATTCCAGTACGCGGGAACAACCTCGGTGGCGGTGCATGACTGCGGCCGCCTTCCAGCAACCGGCCAGGATTGCAGCGTGGCTCTGCCGATTCATCTATCCAGGCAGGCAGTGCACGAGGGCGCAAAGACAGTCAAGGTGAGGGCGGTACTTTCGTGGAATACGCCGCCTTCGACAACGAATCCCAACGCACCGGTGGTATGGGGAGAGAGCCTGGAGCGCACGATTTTGATTCCTGGCGGCCAAAAAGTTCCCGTACCGACATGGAGGAGCGTGGCGCCGCACTCTCCCTGGTTCTCCATGAGCGCGCCAGCGTGGACTGCGGCGCCCCATCCGGCCTGAATCGCACGCCGTCTGGCTTTTTCCTGCAAGCGATGAGTGAGCAGGATTAGCTGGCTTCCCCCAGAAGCAGACGGAGCTCGTTTTTCGAAGCGGGTTCCGTCTGCAGCCACTAAAGAAGGAGATTTTCGAAATGATCAATGTCAACTATGTCTGGTGTTTTGCCTTGTGCGCGCTCGCTGTCTGGCGGGTTGCTCATCTGCTGGCCGGGGAGAACGGTCCCTGGGATCTGGTCCGGCGTCTGCGCGCCACTCTTGGCTACGGCATGCTGGGCCGCATGATGGATTGCTTCTACTGCATGAGCTTCCTGATCGCGCTGCCCCCGGCAATCTGGATGAGCAGCAGCTGGGTTGGGTTTCTCATCCAGTGGATGGCACTCTCGGCGGTGGCGTGCCTGCTGGAAATGGCGTCGCAGAGAAAGCAGATACACGTCCGCGTTAAACCCGTTTCCACATCCTATTTGAATAAGGTCATCAACGGAGTATAAGTCAATGAGGCAAAAAGATCTGATATCCCAGGTGAGATTATTGGCTCCGGCAGACTTGGCGGAATTGGGGAAGGCTCCGGCATTGCCCGGCAGGCCGTCAAAGCTGGACAGCCCGGTAAGATCGCCCTGGTTGTACGTCTCCTTGCCTTTGTTGTTGTGGCTGCTCCTACTGTGAAGCGTTTGCTGCGCCGGCTCTCGCCAGGGAGCGGGTATTTCATGCATAAGAAGCACCTGCAATGTTATACTTGGGTCCACCCGGCATGGCGGAGTGAACGTTGCAGTTCTATTCATTCGACGCGAGTTACGTCAGTAATCTCTGTGCGGGTGACCCCCCGACGCAGGAGCATTTTGTTGTCTATTTTTCTGAACTGCTGCAGCTCAAGCTGCGTTCCCGGCTCAACTCCCCTCACGCCATCGAAGATGTGCGCCAGGAGACTTTCGCACGGGTATTCTCGGTCTTGCGCAAGGACGGCCTGCGCCAGCCGGAGCGCCTCGGCGCCTTCGTGAATACAGTTTGCAGCCATGTGCTCAGCGAGCATTACCGCTCTTCGGGCAGCAGCGAGTCTCTGGATGTGGATGGCCGGCCCGAGCTTCCCGACAAGCGCGCCAGCGCCTTGGAGATCGTGGTTGCCCGGCAGACCAAGGACAAAGTCCGCGAGATTCTGCTCGATCTGGAACCGCGCGACCGCTCGCTGCTGAAGGCGGTCTTCCTGGACGAGCGCGACCGAGACGAGGTCTGCCGGGAGTTTGGCGTGGAGCGAGACTATCTGCGCGTGCTGCTGCATCGCGCCAAGCAGGAATTCAAGACCGAATATGTGAAGCGGCTGGGAAACAAGTTGCCGCTGGGCGCGAATATTTAACATCTTTGAAACGATTTGCAGGCGGCGGGCACTATCTAGAGTTGGACCTTAGTGGAGATGGAATGATGGAACACAGCGAAGCGTTACACCAGATGGCCGCCGAGCGTTACCTGCTTGATGAGCTGACGCCCGATGCGCGCGAGGCCTTCGAGGAGCATCTCTTCGATTGTCAGGAGTGCGCCCTTGATCTTCGTGCCGGAGTCGCCTTTGTGGAGGAGGCAAAAGTTCAATTGCCCAAGCTGGCCGGCGCCTTGCCTACTCCTGTTAGATCCCGCGAGCCCAGGGCGGAGCGGGGCTGGTGGCAAAGCTGGTTTCAGCCGGCCTTTGCCGCTCCTGTCTTCGCCAGCTTGCTGCTGGTCATCGGCTATCAGAATCTGGTTACCTATCCTGGACTGCGGGCGGCAGCCAATCAGCCGCGCCTGCTTCCCTGGACTCCGCTGCACGGAGCCACGCGGGGCGCTCACCTGGCCATTACCGCCGACCGCCGGCACGGCGTTGCGCTTCCGATCGATCTTCCCCAGTCGCCCAGCATCGGCGCTTATGCTTCCTACTCCTTCGGCCTGACTGACCCACAAGGGAAACAGATCTGGACGGGCTCCGTGGCCGCCCCCGGCGACGAGGCTGGCGACAGCCAGCGGATCTCCCTGGTGATTCCCGGCGCAATGCTGCGCAACGGCACGTATACGGTGACGGTCACCGGCATCGCGGCGCAGGGAGAACGCACCCAGATCGACCAATACGCCTTCGATCTTCATTTAACCGATTGACACGTCCGCATGGACGACCTAGAATTCCCCCGACTGCCAAATCAAGAAAGGTAAGTACCCCAATGCCAGCAGCGAAAGAAAAAATGCACATCTTTAATGCCGAAGCGACGGTTCTCTCGGGCAAACTGCTGCTTCCGGTCGCCCAGACCATCGAACCCCAGGCCCATGTCATGCTCGATCCGAAGGGCGGCTACTTCGCCCAACGCTCGAATGGCTTCCGGCTTGAGTCGGTCATCTCCTTCCGCGCCGCCTACTCCCATGTCGCCGGCAGCAAGAGCAAGAAGCCGGGCGAAGGCTGGAACACGCTGACCACCACGGTCGTTGAAGGCCTCAATGTAATGGAGGTGGTGACGGCCGACCGCGTCGTCGGCCAGACCATCACCCAGCACCCACTCAAAGGCTGTATGCCGTCGATCTCCTTCATAGGCACGCGCTTTGAGAATCTGCGCATCGCCGGTGTCCCGGTCGAACTGGAGTGGGACCAGGAGATCTGTGGCTCCACGCCGGCCGACGACCTGCCTTACGCGCTGGATCCTGGCGTGCTCAGCCGCGTCTCGCGCCAGTACGACCGCATCCTGAAGAACAAGAACCTTCCCGCCGCGCTCCAGGAACGTTACAATCAACTTTCCTCTACTCTCGGCTCTTCGGAGGCGGTCGAATGTTCACTGGTCAACCGGGTGGCTGGACTCTTCCCTGGCTCAGTAGCCGGGAACGTGGTCACCATTCCCGGCTTTGGGACGATCACGCTGGCCAAGCTGACCGTGAAGCACGAGGATCCGATCGCGAGTGCGAAGACTTACAAGAAGACCACCTTCACGCTGACAATGATCGATCTCAAGCTGGGCTGCGTCGCCGAGGGGGATATACCGATTGGCGATGGTTCATCCAACGGAACAGGTGGATAGTTGCGCAAACGAAGCTTTCGAATGCTCGCTGGGCTATAAAGAATAAGTCAGTTCTGGCGGGCATTCGGAGATGGTTTGAAAATAGTTTGAGCACTTTTCGAATCGGAATTCCCTCGTTTACTTGGGCGCTTGCTCTGTTATTGTTGATTCCTCTAAAAGACGCCCGTCCAGGCGGCGCCCAAGATGAGTACGTCCATGCTCTAGATATCTTTCAGCGAGGAAATCTGGCAATTTGTCAGCGAGAAGCTGAACTAGGAACTTGGCAATTTCAGTTATCGAACCCTGACTACGCCGCCAAGTTTCAACTGCTGCAAGCTGAGACAATGGTGCGGCGCGGGATGTATGACGATGCTCTACGCCTTCTTGCCAGCGATCACACCGATTCCAGCCATATAGAAGAAATCATCCGCAAGCTCGCGATCGAAGCCGACGCCCTGACTCACCAGCAACGATTAACCGCGGCCAATCAAAGACTCATCCCGGCTGAGAACCTCTGCAAGAGCGCAGACTATGCTTCTTGCGGATACCTGCTCAGAACGCGCGGTCTCTTGTCCGTTAGTCAGGGTGACCCGTTCACTGCGCATCAGTATTTTTTCGAGAGTCTTCTTTTCGCGCGTTCGCATCAGGACCGATGGGCTGAGGTTGTCGCACTCAACAACCTTGGTTTTGCTTCAATACAATTCGGTCGCTATGATGAGGCCGTGGACTGGCTGCGATCAGCCCATCAGGCAGCCGTAGAATTGGGTTCAGACTTTTGGACGCACCGCGTTGTAGGCAATCTTGGATGGGCCTATTTTCAGCTTGGTGATGACGAGAGGGCATTAGAGCAATTTCAAGAAGCGGAAAAGAGCGCCACAAGGCTCGGCAATCATCGCGATGAACTCAAATGGATTAGCGATGCTGGCTATATCTATCGCGATACTGGCGATTCAGACCGGGCTACGCAGTCCTATCGTCAGGCGCTTAATCTGGCCAAACAGATCGATAGCAAGGAAGACATTGTGAATGCGCTGGAAGATTTGGCCAGGGTTTCGGTCGAGTCCGGAAAGCTGGAAGAAGCAGGCGCTTATCTCGATCAGATCACTTCGATGGAGAACGCGAGCGGCAAGGGACTCAGCGGATATGTGATGCTGACGCAGGGAATGCTGGCCGCTGCGCGGCACCAGGATAAGCAGGCTGAGAAGGTCTTTCGCGCGATCCAAAGCAATCTGGCGAATCCAACGACGACTCGTCTAAACGCAGGGGATGAGTTAGCCAGATTATATGAGTTAGAAGGCAATACCAAAGCCGCGGAGCAGACTTACAAAGCCACGCTGGCGGCCTTCGAGTCAGCGCGGGCGCAACTTCGGAACGAAAACTCAAGGCTGCCCTTCGCCGCCAACGCCACCGGCATCTACGACCACTACATCCATCTGCTGGTGGAGCAAGGGCGCGGCGAGGAGGCCCTGGCCGCCGCCGATCAGAGCCGCGCGCGGACACTGGCGCAAGGACTGGGCATAGCCGAAAGCAAGACCACTTACCACCCCTCAGCTCTGAACCCTCGCCAGATCGCCCAAAGCTCCGGCGCTACACTGCTTTTCTACTGGCTGGGCAGCCAGCGATCCTACCTCTGGGCGATCACTCCGGCGAAGATCGCGCTCTTCCCGCTGCCCGCGCAGAAGGAGATAGCGGCGCGTGTCGAGCGCTACCGCAAGGCGCTGCTGGATGCGGAAGACCCGCTGCAAACCGGCAACGAGGATGGACTGGCACTTTATCAGTTATTAGTTGCCCCAGCCGCGAAACTCATCCGGCCTGACTCCCCGGTGATGATTTTGGCCGACGGGGCGCTGAATCAATTGAACTTTGAAACTCTGCTGGCGCCCGGACCCGGAGTTAGTCCGCAAGTTACTGCGAACGCAGGCGCGCATTACTGGATCGACGATCAAACGCTGCTCTCCGCGCCTTCGCTGGAGTTGCTGGCCGCGGCCCGGCCCGCGGCGGGCGTTAGCCGCAATCTGTTGCTGCTCGGCAACCCATTAACGGCCAGTGCGGAGTATCCCAGCCTGCCTCTCTTCGGACTTGAAATGACCCAGGTTGCGAGGCACTTTGCCGCGCGCCGCGCAGCCGTCTTTGCCGGCCAGCAGGCCACGCCGGCAGCTTATCTGACCAGCAATCCGGCGCAGTACGCCTATATTCATTTTGTCTCTCATGCCATTGCCAGCCGCGTGGACCCGCTGGATTCGGCCATTATCCTATCCGGATCCATGCTCTCCGGCGGCAAGACCGGCGAAGAGTCTTACAAGCTCTACGCCCGCGAGATCATGCAGCATCCCATCGATGCCCGGCTGGTGACGATCTCGGCCTGCTATGGCAGCGGCACGCGCTCCTATGCGGGAGAAGGATTGGTGGGCCTCTCCTGGGCCTTTCTTCGCGCCGGCGCGCATAACGTCATCGGCGCACTCTGGGAGGTCAGCGACGATTCAACGCCGCGGCTGATGGATGCGCTTTATCAGGGATTGGCAGACGGCCAGAACCCGGCCACAGCGCTGCGCCACGCCAAACTCAGCCTGCTGCATTCACCGGGCAGATTTCGCGCGCCGTATTATTGGGCGCCGTTTCAGATCTACACCCGGCGATAAGTGCAGTGATTTCGAGCAAGGAGCCAGGTCCCGCAACATACCCGGCTTCGCTCACCTTCTGCTCGCGCATCGTGTCCTCGACGGAATGCGCCCGCGGCAACTATCCTGTAATGTTGCGGGGCACTTTTAAGCCCATGAGAAGACAGGACAATCACCACCATGAGCACACAGACAATCGCCGTACACTTGCCCGACGGGGCCATTCGCGAGGTGCCCGCCGGCACCACACCTCTTGAGATTGCCAACTCGATTTCACCACGTCTGGCCGCGGTTTGCGTGGCGGCGCGGCTGACGCCGGTCACCGGTGCAGTTGCAGAAAAATCCGCTACCGAGGGCGAGGCCGCGATGTATGCCGCGGAAAACGCCGCTGCCGAGCGGATCGTCGATCTGACTATGCCGCTCACCGCTTCGGCGCGCCTGGAGTTGATTCGCGAGCAAGACCCCGAAGCGCTCAAGGTACTGCGCCACTCCGCCGCACACGTGCTGGCCACTGCGGTGCTGGAGCTCTTTCCCGATACCAAACTGGGCCACGGTCCGGCGACCGACTCTGGCTTCTTTTATGATTTTTATCGCGAAAAGCCCTTCACGCCGGAAGATCTGGCGCTGATCGAAGCCCATATCGCGCAGGTCATTGCTCGCAATGAGCCGTTTGTTCACGAATTCGCTTCCAGAGAGCAGGCACTGGCGGAGTTCGAGCGCGACGGCGACTTCATGAAGAGCCACTTCGTAACCAAGTTCACCGTTCCCGGCGATGAGGTGAGCTTTTACCGAAACGGCAACTTCGTAGACTTTTGCCGCGGGCCGCACGTGCCCTCGACTGGCCGCGTCAAGGCAGTCAAGGTGACAGCGCTGGCCGGCGCTTACTGGCTGGGCGACGAAAAGAATCCGCAGTTGCAGCGCATCTACGGCACCGCCTTTTTCTCGCAGAAGGAGATGGATGCGCACTTTGCCCGCCTGGAAGAAGCCGCCAAGCGCGATCATCGCCTGCTGGGCAAGCAACTGGACCTCTTCAGCATTCAGGAGCTGGCCGGCGCGGGGCTGATCTTCTGGCACCCCAAAGGCGCGATGATTCGCAAGGTGATGGAAGACTGGATGCGCGACGAATGCCTGCGTCGCGGCTACTCGCTGGTCTTTACTCCCCACGTGATGCGCCGCGAGTTATGGAAGATCAGCGGCCACGAGGGATTTTACTCGGGCAATATGTACACCCCGATGGAGCTGGATGATGCCGAGTATCGGCTGAAGCCGATGAACTGCCCCGGCCATATTCTGATTTACAAGAACTCGCCCAGGAGTTATCGCGACCTGCCGGTGCGGCTGGCCGAGTTAGGCAATGTTTATCGCTACGAGCGCTCGGGAACCATGCATGGCCTGCTACGCGTGCGCGGCTTTACGCAGGACGATGCGCATATCTTCTGCACTCCCGGCCAGATCGAGGATGAGGTCGTAGCCTGCATCGACTTTGCCGAGGCGGTGCTGAAGACCTTCGGCTTCCACGAGTTCAAGGTAGAGTTATCGACGTGGGATCCGAATGACCGCGCTCATTACACTGGTTCCGACGAAAACTGGGCACTCGCCACCCGCGGACTTCAGCATGCGGTTGACCGCGAAGGCATCAAGTACACCACTATCCCAGGAGAGGCCGCATTTTATGGCCCAAAGATCGACTTTAAACTGATCGACGTTCTCGGCCGTCTTTGGCAGCTCTGCACGGTGCAAGTCGACTTCAACCTGCCTGCGCGCTTCGAGCTGGAGTACGTGGGCGAAGACGGCGAGCGCCATCAGCCCGTCATGATCCACCGTGCCCTCTTCGGCTCTATCGAGCGCTTTTTCGGCGTGCTGATCGAGCACTACGCCGGAGCCTTTCCGCTGTGGCTGGCGCCGGTGCAGGTGGGCCTGGTGCCCATCAGCGAGCGCCATCACGCATATGCGAAGAAGGTTGAAGCCGAGTTGAAGGCCGCGGGCTTGCGCGTCGAGACCGACAGCCGCAACGAAAAGATGAACGGCAAGATCCGCGACTTCGCCAACCAGAAGACGCCCTACATCCTCGTCTTCGGCGACAAGGAAGAGACAGCCGGCGCAGTCAGCGTCCGCACCCGCGCCAAAGGCGATCAGGGATCCATGCCGCTCACTGAGTTCATCGCCAAAGCCAAGGCGCTGATCGCCAGCCAATCGACAGAGTTATAGCGAGATTCGATAACTTGCTAGCTCCGCTTTTTCGCAGTATTTAGAATGCACTGTGACATCCGGAGGTTCTTATGCTTCGAAACGCTTGCCTCGATGATGCGCCCTCGATTTGCGAAATCTACAACCACTACATCCTCAATTCGCCGGCTACGTTTGAGGAGGTTCCCATTTCTACTAACGAGATGCGGCAGAGAATCGTTGAGACGACGCAGACTTACCCATGGTTCGTGTGCGAAGAGGACGGCCATCTACTGGGTTACGCCTATGGCCGCGGATGGAGAGAGCGTGCGGCCTATTGCTATTCCACGGAAGCGGGCGTGTATCTGCATCCAACCGCAATCGGGAAGGGAAAAGGGTCCGCCTTGCTCGATGCTCTTCTCTCCGAGTTGCGCGCCCGAAAGTTTCACTGCGTCATGGGTGGAATTTCGCTCCCGAATAATGCCAGCGTTGCGCTGCTCCTGAAGTTCGGATTCCGCCAGGTGGCCCACTTCAAAGAAACCGGCTACAAATTCGGCCACTGGATAGACGTCGGCTACTGGCAGCTCATGCTTTGACGGGCGACGATCAGAGATTGACGGCCAGTTGGCTGTTTTACATCAAGGTAATCCCCAGTAATGCGGTAACCTATGTAACCCCGTCAGCTCCGCGGCTGCCATAAAACCGCGGGCTGGCGGCCTGAGATGGACGCCAGCCCGGTTGCTGGGGAAGGAACTTGAGAACCGCGCTTCAGTCGTGAAGAACCACGTTCAATAGAGATTTGTGTACCTTTATGCCGCCGTTGTAATCGATAAATCCCAGCTTGCGAAAGCGATTCATGAAGAAGCTCACGCGCGATCGCGTCGTTCCGATCATCTCCGCCAGCGTCTCCTGAGAGACCTTTGGAATCAGCGTCTCCGGTTCGCCGGGCTGGCCAAACTCCGCCATCAGCAGCAGAATCCGCGCCAGCCGCTTCTCGCTGGAGTTGAAGAGCTGATCAACCAGGTCCGCCTGGGCTCTCATGCAGCGTTCCAGCAGGAACTTCAGGAAGAGATCGCTGAAGGTATGCTCCTCGTGCATTACGCGGATCATCTCCGTCCGTTCGATCTTGAGCGCAGTGCAGGGAGCAATCGCCGTAGCCGTCGCCATGCGCAACCCTGGGGTCCCGGCCATCGATTCCTCGCCCACAAAGTCGCCCGACGCGAGCAGCGCGATGGTCGCTTCTTTACCCTCTTTCGAGATGACGGTCAGCTTGGCGCGCCCACTCTGGAGGTAGAAGACGCAATCGGCGGGATCGCCCTGCGAAAAAAAAGCCCGCTTGGGCTTGACCTGCACAACCCTGCGCCCCAGCCCGGCCTGTGCCAGGAAAACGGCCGGATCAAATCGCGCTTGCATCAGTTCTGTCATCCGAATTCCCCGTTCCCTCCGCGATTTTGCCGGGGCCTCTTCGCGAGAGCACCCGAAGCCCACCGCCTTTCTTTACTCAGCCCTGGCAGCCTTTCACACCAATTCCATTATTAAACTCTCTCGGTCAGGCATAAAAATCTGTTCTTTATTGCTCACTTTTGCGCACGTCTTGCGGCTAATTTTCAGAATATAAAAATTATTTTCTATTAACGCAAATCGGCGCAGGCGCAACTGCGTCGTGCGCCCCTCAGCAAAGACCCCCTCCACGGCGCCTTCTTCCGCGGAATGCCCGCCCCTGCGACAATGGCAGCAGCGCCCGATGAGGCGCGGAGGAATTCTGTGGCCAAGCTGCGAGTCCTTTCGACGCACCTCTTCCTGCACCAGCGCCTTCACACTGGGCTGCTGGAGCTGGCCGCCCAATCCGGCGCGCAGGCGGTCGAGCTCTTTGCCGCCCGCCAGCACTTCGATTACAGAAGCCGCGAGCAGGTAGCCGAGCTGGCCGCCTTCTTCCGATCCAATCCGCTTACCGCCTGGTCGATGCACGCCCCGCTCTATCCCGACCGCGAGATGGGACGCTCCGGCGCGCCCGCCGTCAACCTTCTGCACGCAGAGAAGATCCGCCGCATCGCGGCCATGGACGAGATTAAGCGCGCCCTGGAAACTGCCGAACAGATCCCCTTCCACAACCTCGTCGTTCATCTGGGCGAGCGCCACGACGAGTGGTCGCAGCACGTCGTAGATCACGCGATCACTGCGCTCGAACACCTCGGAGCATTCGCCCGTCCGCTGGGCGTGCGTCCGCTGGTGGAGAACCTGCTGAGCGAACCCACCACACCCGAGCATCAGATGGAAATCCTCGAAACCGGCCACCTGGAACAGATCGGCGTCTGCCTCGACCTCGGCCACGCCCATTTGACTGTCGGCGTCCCTGCGGCCATCGCCACGCTCAGCGCCCGCATCGTTCAGGTCCACGCGCACGACAACCACGGCCTCAAGGACGAGCATCTCTTCCCCGGCGACGGCACGATCGACTGGTCGGCCGCGAGCGAAGCCCTCAACGCACTGCCCTCGCCGCCCGCTGTCGTATTGGAACTCAGCTCCAAACTTCCCGGCGAGCCTGCCGCGCTGCCGGAACGCATCCGGCGGGCCTTTGAGTTGCTTGGCTGATCGGATGAAAACCAGCCATTCCGGTTATGATGGTTTCGTTATGATTACAACCTTGCTTTCATCGCGTGTCTTCCGCCTCAGTGTCATCCTTCTTCTGCTAACGGCACCGGCTCTTGCCAAGGATGCGCCGCTTCAGGTTATCGATTGGCCCGCCACTGGAACGCCGGTGGTGCGCTTCACTTTCGGCAGATTCAAACCGCTTCCCGGCATGAGCAGCTTGCACGGATATGTCATGGATATCACGGCAGAAAATCTGTTGCCGAGGCTGATTCCAGCCGCGCGCTTTTCGCTCTATCTCTTCGACAAAAATAAGGTGCGTGTTGGTGAAGACACCATTGGATTGAGCAACGTTGGCTCAGGGGAAGCGGTGAAGTTCGAAACCACCGTCATGGCCTCCGGTGTACCTGCCTCCGTCTCAATCCAGGAGATCTCACAAGCAGCCAAGACCATCTCACTGACGGTGAACACTACGCCGCAGGGCGCTATGCTCAAATTGGATGGGAACGAAGTGGGCACAACTCCCCGGATGATCTATGTGGGCGCCGGCAAGCACACGCTCACCTTCAGCAAGGAAGGCTTTACCGACGGTAACTTTCCCTTGGAGATCAGTCGCGACGATGTTTCGGGAGGAACTGTGAATTATGAACTCGGAGTCTCGGCCTTCGACTCCATCGAGCTGCGCGATGGCAGTGTGCTCAACGGCGATCTAGTCTCTATCTCAGGAATGGATGTGGAGATTCGTGTCGGCGGTAGCATTCAACACATCGACCGCAACAAGATCAAGCGCGTGATGTTCACCCAGCGCGAAGCCCCTGCTCCCAGTCTTCCGCCTGCCGCCGCGCAGACTCCATAGACCGGAGTTCGCAGACCTCGTTTCCGAGACCAGGATACACGAGCGCCTATTGCGCCGCGCTCTAGTGAAAAACCCCTAAAAGATAAAGCACCAGCAAGATCACCAGAATGGTGCCGAGCCCGATGCCTCCGCCGCCGGCGTAGCCCCAGCGATTGTAGCCGTAGTATCCTCCGCCGCCGCCGAAGAGCAGCACCAGCACAATAATCAGAATGATAAGTCCCATCTCGTATCTCCTTCCCTGCATCTGGAGTCTTGCACTCGGCGGCTCAAGACGCTGAGCAATCGGATACACAAACAATGCAGAGTTATCCGCATCCGGTTGATTGCCTGCGATGAAGGTTGGAGATTCTATTTACACTCCTCTGCTGAGCTTCAAAGGAGCTTCATCCATCAAGACGATTTCTCAGCAAATCCGCGGCAACTGCTCACCGATCTGCTGCGGAATAACGCGATTAGCGCCCAATGCAGTGCGTGCGACTAACATGCGAGGATGCTCGGCGGTCACGCGGCCGATGCGGGCGGCGTCCTTGCCCAGCGGGTGCGCGCGCAGGACGGCGAGAACCTGCTCAGCGGTCTCGGGCGCGGCAAAGAAGACTGCCTTGCCCTCGTTGGCGACATAAACCGGGTCCAGGCCCAACAACTCGCATGCCGACTGCACCTCGGGGCGCACCGGCAGGCTGGGCTCATCGATCTCCATGCCGACGCCTGAAGCCTGCGCAATCTCGTTGAGCGTCGATGCAAGGCCGCCGCGCGTGGGGTCACGCATGGTATGAACAGCCGCACCTGCCGCTGCCAGCACCTCGGCAATCATTCCATTCAGCGCGGCGCAATCGGAGCGAATCTGGCTCTCGAACTCAAGGCCCTCGCGCACGCTCATGATGGCCATGCCGTGATCGCCGATGGTGCCGGAGACGAGGATTGCGTCGCCGGGCTGGGCACGGTGCGGTCCGACCGTGATTCCCGGCCGAAGCAGGCCCACGCCCGCCGTGTTGATGTAGCAGCCATCGCCGTGGCCGCGCTCAACGACCTTGGTGTCGCCGGTAACAATCTTGACGCCCGCCGTGGCCGCGGCCCGCGCCATCGCCTCGACAATCGCCGCCAACTGCGCCAGCGGAAAGCCCTCTTCCAGGATGAAGCTGGCGCTGAGGAACTTCGGCTCCGCGCCGGAGACGGCCAGGTCGTTCACCGTGCCGTTCACCGCCAGTTCGCCAATCGAGCCTCCCGGGAAAAACAACGGCTGCACGACAAACGAATCGGTACTCATCGCCAGGCGGCTGCCGGACGAGTTTTCGCCGCCGAGGTCAAGGACCGCCGCGTCGCCCAGGTTTTCCAGCTCCGGGTTGCAGAAGGCGGGGAGAAAGAGGTGCTCGACCAGCTCATTGCCCAGCTTGCCGCCGCCGCCGTGGCCCATCACAATGCTCGGGTAGCCGACGAGCGGAAGCGGACAGCTCCAGCCGGAAAAGTCGGGAACGCCGGTCTTCGAATCGTCAGACATTTGGCCCTCTCGTCAACCCGCTTCCCGCGCCGGCCAGCTCTTCGGCGGACAAAAACCGCCCATAGTTGTAATAGGCCGCGCAAGCGCCTTCGCTGGAGACCATCGTCGCGCCCAGCGGATGGCGCGGCGTACATTCCTTGCCGAAGGCCGCGCACTCGGCGGGCTTGATCGCCCCGCGCAGCACGTCTCCAGATCTACAGAGCGGCGACTCCTCAGTATGAATGCCGGTGATATGGAAGCGCTCCTCGGCGTCAAATGCGCGATAGGCCTCGCTCAGCCGCCAGCCGCTCTTGGGGATCACGCCGATTCCGCGCCAGGCCCGGTCGGTCACCTCAAAAACTTCGGCGAGCAGCTTCTGCGCGGCCCGGTTGCCGTCGAATGTCACGATGCGCTCGTAGGCGTTCTCGACCTCGTGGCGGCCGGATTCAAGTTGCAGCACGCAGCGCCGAATCCCGTCCAGCAGGTCAAGCGGCTCAAAGCCGGTGACCACCAGCGGGACATGATACTTTGCGGCCAGAGGCGGATACTCCCAGTAGCCCATCACGCTGCACACATGACCCGCGAGCAGAAAGCCCTGAACCTGATTGCCCGGCGACTCCAGAATCGCCGCGATCGCCGGCGGCACTAGAACATGGGAGACGAGCAGCGAAAAGTTCTTCAACCCGCGGCGCCGGGCTACGTGAACGCTCATTGCATTGGCCGGAGCGGTGGTCTCAAAGCCCACGCCGAAGAAGACAACTTGGTGTTGTGGATTTTTCTGAGCGATTTCAACGGCATCGAGGGGCGAATAGACGACGCGCACGTCGCCGCCCGCGCCCTTCACCTGAAATAGATCGCCCTCGGTGCCGGGCACGCGCAGCATATCGCCGAAGGAGCAGAAGATCACTCCCGGCTGCGCGGCAATGGCCAGCGCCTTGTCGATCAGTTCGAGAGGCGTCACGCAGACCGGGCAGCCGGGGCCGTGAATCATCTCGATCCCTGCGGGCAGCATCTGGTCGATTCCGTTTTTGATGATCGAGTGCGTCTGCCCGCCGCAGACCTCCATGATCTTCCATGGGCGCGTCGTGACAGCGGCGATCTCGCGCGCCATACGCTGCGCGATCTCGCCATTGCGGAACTCGGTCAGGTACTTCATGGCGTGGTCTTGGCTCGCGTCAGCGTCATATCCATGCCGGGAAAGTCTCCGCTATCGGACGTGGAGGTAAGCTTGATGGTATCGCCGCTGATCATGCCCGCATGCTTGATCGTCATGCCGTTGAAGCTCACGTTGAAGGAGATATTGTCGCCATCGACCTTGCCTTCGCTGATCTCCATCGGATCGCCCATCGGGCTGGCGACCGTGCCGGTCAGCTTGGCGCCATCCTGCTTGAATGTAAAGGTGATCTGCATAGAGTCGCCATTTGGGCCGGCCACATTGGTCGTCCAGGCGCCGGTCACATCAGATGCGGCAAACGCGCTTGCGGCGGAGAAGGCCATCATCAGGGCCGCGCAGAGACACAAAAGCTTTTTCATTCGTACAACCTCGTAGTGAATTTGCACGGTCGAGCATCCTTGAATGCAAGCCGCCGTACAGTAGAACAAGACGGGATGGTTTGCCGGGAAGTTTCTCAGCTCCTTACCGGCTAATACTGTCTGGGCGTCCCATCCTTGCCGTGTCTTTGTTTTCGCGGGTAGGGTTCAAACCCAATCACCTATTTGATTTTGGGTGCCCCAGCTCCCGCTTTTGGGAGCTGGGAAACCACGTATCTCAACCACCTGTTTTTGGGGTTTCCACCGAGCAGCTTCCATCGGGGCAAGGCGACGACGGAGCTAAAGCCGCCCGAGAGAAGGCCTCATCCTCGCTGCCCAGCTCCTCGTCCAGCATGCCCATCGCGCGAAAGTCATCCAGCGTCTTCAGGGCCGTCTCCTCGTCGATCTTGGAGAGCGCAAAGCCAACGTGGACAATGGTATAGTCGCCCACCTCGACCTCCGGCACGTAGTCCAGGCAGACCCGTTTGACGATGCCGCCAAAGTTCACCCGCCCAATGCGGAGATCGCCCTCAGTAAGAATTTCCTCGACTTTTCCCGGAATCGCTAAGCACATGGTTCTTCTATTATGCCGGGTTCTGGAGGTGTTTGGAGTGATTTAAATCACATAAAATCGGACGCTCAGCTTTGCCCAGCCCGCGCCTCTGCCAGATACGCCAGCCACTCTTCCATGCCCGCACCGGTCTTGGCGGAGGTCTCGAAGATGCGAATGCCGGGGCGTATCTCGTTGATGTTCCTGAGCGCCAGCTCGCGGTCAAAGCCGCAGGGCACGGCGATATCAATCTTGGTGATGACCGCGGCGTCGGCGGAGTTGAAGAGCGTGGGATACTTCAGCGGCTTGTCCTCGCCCTCGGTCACGCTCAGCAGGACCACGCGAATCCGCTCGCCCAGGTCGTAGCTGGACGGGCAGACCAGGTTGCCGACATTCTCGATGAAGAGATAGTCGAGGGCGCCGAGCGCGACGCCCTCCCAGCCGTCAAGGTGCTTGCCGATCATCTCCGCGTCGAGGTGACAGATGCCGTGGGTATTGATCTGGCGCACAGGAGCGCCGCTAGCGGCCAGGCGGCGCGCATCATTGTCGGTCTCCAAATCGCCGACCAGCGCGGCGACGCGCGCGCCCCGCGCCTTCAGTTCGCGCAGCGTCCGCTCCAGGAAGGCCGTCTTGCCTGTGCCGGGGCTGGAGACCAGATTCAACACCAGCACGCCGGCAGCCGCGTAGCTCGCCCGCAGCCCAGCCGCCAGTTCGTCGTTCTTCTTGAGAATTCCCCGCCTCAGTTCGACAATCCTGGTCGTCATTCGCTCACCTCACCGTCGTCAATCTCAATCGAATCAATCTCCAGCTCGCGCCCCTGGCGTATCTCCGCGCACGGCTCTCCGCAGCGCGGGCAGCGGAAGCTCTGCACGCCATCCAGCTCCGAATCGATCCCGCACGGCTCGCAATGCACCACCACCGGCAGCACGATCACCACCAGCCGCGAGCCTTCCAGCGGCGTTGCCTCGCTGACAATGCCCCAGCAGAACTCCAGCGACTCGGGAATCACCGAGGCCAATGCGCCGACGCGCAAACGCACCTCTAACACCCGCGCACCCGGATTGGCGGCCAGTGTCTCGTTTACCGTTTCGACGATGCTCGTCACCAGGGAAAGTTCATGCATTGAATCCAAATTTTACGCTGTCGCGGGCCGCGCCGTCGTAATCGCTCCCATCTGTAAGATAAAAGCACAAGGAAAATCCCCATGCCCAACCCAGCCGCCGCCACGTCCCGCCTTACCCTCAGCCAGCTCGCTCCCGCCACCATTCAGTCGGAGATTCGCGCCATGACCCTGGAGTGCGACCGCATGGGCGGCATCAACCTGGCTCAGGGCATCTGTGACACGCCGGTGCCCGCACCGGTCGAGGAAGGCGCGATCCAGGCGATCCGCGACGGTCAGAACATCTATACGCGGTTGGACGGTATCAGCCGCCTGCGCAACGCCATCGCCGCCAAGCAGCAGCGCGACTACGGCCTCGACTACGACCCGGAGAGCGAAATTCTGGTTTCTTCCGGCGCTACCGGCGGGCTGCACGCCGCCGCCATGGCTCTGCTCAACCCCGGCGACGAGGTGCTGATCTTCGAACCGTTCTACGGCTACCATGTCGCCACGCTGAAATCGCTGCGCGTGACTCCGGTCTTCGTGCCGCTCTCCGAGCCGGATGAAGCGCTGGACCTGGATGCCCTGCGCGCCGCCGTCACTCCGCGGACGCGTGCAATACTTTTGAACACACCGGCCAACCCCAGCGGCAAGGTTTTTACACTCGCTGAAACTGAATACATCGCCGCCGTCTGCCAGGAGCACGACCTTTTCCTCATCACCGATGAGATTTACGAGTACTTCATCTACGACGGCGCACGGCACATTGCGCCCGCCACGCTGCCGGGGATGAGGGAGCGTACGATTGTGCTCTCCGGCTGCAGTAAGACCTTCTCAGTCACCGGATGGCGGCTGGGTTATGTAACTGCCAACGCTAAATGGATGGGTGCGATCAGTTACTTCCATGATTTGACGTATGTCTGCGCGCCTTCGGCCTTACAGCACGGCGCAGCAGCCGGGCTGGAGCAGCTTCCGGCGAGCTTCTACATGCAGTTAGCCAGTGACCACCAATCCAAGCGCGCCCGCATTCTGAGCGCGCTGCGCGACGCGGGCCTCGAACCAAGCGTCCCCGCCGGGGCATACTACGTTCTGGCCAGTGCCGCCCATATCCCCGGCAAAACCGCCGCGGAAAAGGCCCGTTATCTGCTGGCTTCGACCGGAGTAGCATCCGTAGCCGGCTCCGCCTTCTTCCGCCCCGGCCATGGCGAGAACTTGCTGCGCTTCTGCTTCGCCAAAAAAGATCATGAACTGGACGACGCCTGCGCGCGGCTGCGACGGCTGTAACATCTTGCGTGTCCACACCCGCGCCACTCCGGTAGACTGAGAGGGCGATGAGTGCGATGCATAGAGTTGAATGGACAGCGCTGGCCGCCGTGCTGGCTGGCGGGCTGGCCCTGGCCGGCTGCGGAATGCCGGGAGCGCCGCAGCCGCCCTCGCTCAACCTGCCGGAGCCGGTTGCCGATCTGTCCGCCAGCCGCGCGGGCAACCAGGTCGCGCTCTCCTGGACCATGCCCAAAAAGAACACCGACAAGCTGCTGCTGAAGGGTAATGTCACGGTCCGCATCTGCCGCAAGGAGGGCGCCGGCTCCTGCGAGACGGCTGGTGCTGAGCTGTCGCTGGCTCCCGGAGCGGAAGGCGCGTTCGCCGATGCGCTGCCTGCTCCGCTGGCTGCCGGAGCGCCGCGCCCGCTGAGCTACTTTGTCGAACTCAAGAACCGGAATGGCCGCTCGGCCGGCCTGTCGAACGCAGCCGTGGTGCTGGCCGGCGAGGCGCCCGTACCGGTCACCGGCCTCGCCGCCGAGATGCGTAAACAGGGCGTGGCGCTGCGCTGGACTCCCGCCGAGGAATCATCGCCTACCGCCGTTCGCCTGCATCGCAAGCTGCTGACGCCGCCGGCTGCCAAGCCCCATGAAGGCCTGCTGACGCCCCAGCCCGAACCGCTCGAGCAGAATCTGCTGGTAGACTCCTGCGCGGCGGATAGGCATAAGGGGGACTGTCGCGCACTGGACACGAACATCCGCTTTGGCCAGAGCTATGAGTACCGCGCTCAGCGCGTGGCGCGCGTCACGCTGGAGGGCAAGACGCTGGAACTCGCCAGTGAGTTCTCCGCGCCAGTCCAGGTAGAGGCGAAGGATATTTTCCCGCCCGAGACGCCCACCAATCTCGCCGCCGTGGCTACGACCGGCGAAAACGGAGCCGCGCCGGCGATCGACCTGAGCTGGCAGCCTGTTACGGATGCCGATTTGGCTGGCTACGCCGTCTATCGTCGTGAGGGCGAGGCCGCGTGGCAGCGCATCTCGCCGCCCGAGCCGCTAGCGTCGCCGGCCTTTCACGACGCGCAAGTCCAATCAGGCCACACGTATCGCTACGCCGTCAGCGCCATCTCCCAGGGCGGAAATGAAAGCGCCCGCTCCGCCGAAGCCGTGGAGCTTGTGCCCAACCCGTAACGGCCGTGGCCGCGCATGGAGGATTGCCGATGAAATACTGCCGCTTTCTCTTTGAGGATCAAATTCACTACGGCGCTGTCGAAGATCGCGCCGGCGAGCCCTGGATTGTGGACCTCGCCCGCGCTCCCGAGGAAGACCTAGCCTTTCGCCTGGAACACAATAGTGCTACGTCCTGGAGCTTCGACTTCGAGCCGATGCCCCTCAGTGCTGCCGAGCTGCTCCCGCCGGTTTCGCCCGCGAAGATCATCTGCGTGGGCAGCAACTATCGCGCCCATGTGAAGGAGATGGGCCACGAACTGCCCGCCGAGCCTCTGCTGTTTTTCAAGCCGGTCTCCGCGCTGCTTGCTCCCGGCGGAGTCGTCCGTATGCCCGCAGCCTCATCGCGCGTGGACTTTGAAGGCGAGCTGACGCTGGTCATCGGCTGCCGCATCCGCAATCTGAAGGAAGGAGATTGGCGCTCCGCTCTGCGCGGCTACACGCTGGCCAACGACGTGACCGCACGCGACCTGCAAAGCAAGGATGGCCAATGGACCCGCGCCAAGGGCTTCGACACCTTCTGCCCGGTCGGCCCCATCGTCAGCGACGAGCTGGACCCCGCGGCCGGCCTGACCCTGGAAACCCGCGTCAACGGCGAGCTGCGCCAGCAAGCCTCGACCCTCGACTTCATCTTTCCCATCCCCCGGCTGCTCGCCTATATCAGCTCCATCCTCACCCTTGAACCCGGCGACCTGGTGCTGACCGGAACTCCTTCCGGAGTGGGGGCGCTCAAGGCTGAAGACCGCGTGGAAGTCAGCATCCCCGGCCTCGGCGTGCTGGCCAACACCTTCCAGCCGGATCAACAATCTTCCTGAGCCCTGGCACTTTGTTGCTTTGACTGGCGCATGGAGGGGGAGTGCCGTTACATGCTACTCATTTTGCTCGCTAGTGTTTAGGCTGTATGATTTGGTCTTTGCTTATGGACAGGAGCGGACGTGGACGCCCGCACGACAGCCGGTCTGGAGACCGGCTTTACATTGGAAAGCCAGGCTCGCCTTTGGCGAAGCTGATAGACGAATATCTTTGGGTCACAGAAACGAATCGATGGAAGGCACCTTCAATAGCTGTATTGGAACAGTGGGTCAGCTGGTCATGATTCCCTCGTGAGGGCTCTGTTAGGCATTGTTGGCGTTGCAGTAGACATGCGACCTAACGAACCCGCGATCTGGATTTCAGCATCCCATTTCGGTTCGCTTCATCGGTTGTCAACCTCAGTCCGCTGTGTCGTCTGATATGAACCGCGGTCTTACCACAGCTCGGGCGCCGGCTTCGCGAGCAGGACGCCCAGGGCGCAACTCACCGTTCGCGCCAGTTCTCCGTCTGCGCGGCCGGTGAGAACTACCGGGACTTTAGCTCCTACCACAACTCCCGCCGCGAGCGCTCCAGCCAGGTACTGAAGCTCCTTAAAGAGAATATTTCCGGCTTCCAGATTGGGGACCATGAGAAGATCAGGGTCTCCCGCGACCGGCGATTTGATGTTCTTGATCCGCGCGGCGTCGCTTGAGATGGCATTATCGAATGCCAGCGGGCCATCGACGATGGCGCCGGTAATCTGTCCGCGATCAACCATTTTGCAGAGAGCGGCGGCATCCAGCGTCGATGGAATGGATGGATTGACTGACTCCACCGCAGACAGTATGGCCACCTTCGGGTTCTCGACCTCAAGCGTGAGCATCATGTCGATAGCATTCTGCAGAATGTCGATCTTTGTCTCCAGGTCCGGCTGGAAGTTGATGGCCGCATCGGTTACGAAGAGAGGCTTGTGATAGGAAGGCACATCCAAAACAAATACATGGCTGAAGCGCCTCCCCGTGCGCATCCCTCCTTCGCGCGACACAACAGCGCTCATGAGTTCGTCTGTCTGAAGAGAGCCCTTCATGAGCATTTGGACCTCGCCTTTATGAGCCATCTCAACGGCCCGGATGGCGGCCGTGCTGCTATCGTCGACGTCGACGATCTGAAAGACTCCCAGGTCGAGTTGCAATGTGTCTGCCAAAGCGCGCATCTTCGCTTCACAACCCACAAGAACCGGAACAATCAACCCCTCTTTGAATGCCTCAATAGCGCCTCCGAGAGATAGTTCGTCACATGGCCAAACGATCGCGGTTTTCACAGCCCGCATGGAATTTGCACGCGAGATCAAACCGCGGTAGTGGCGATAGGGATGGTTCACAATGAGTTGGGGTACAGGGAGTGTGGACAAGCGAAGCTTTTCCAAAGGTGCGATGAGCGTTGCAGTGCCCGAAAAGATGGGCAGACCAGCGTTATTGCTAGCATCGCAATCGAATGTAAGCTTCTTTGTAGAATCTTCCTTGTCCGTAACCTGCACCTTGACGATAATGCGTTCTCCGACACGGATGAGATTGTGGAACGCGAGCGACACGTTCGTCAGCGAGCATCCAGGCCCGGGAAGATTCGTGGCGAAAAGACCGGAGATGAGCGAGGCGCACCACATGTTTGGCCCTGTCGGAAGCATGCTACTCACGGCGCGATCGGTGAGTTCATTGGAGTCCAGAATGGATTTGAATCCGGAAATCGAGGCCCAGGCCATCGCGTCTTCCGTGGTTAAAACGTGCTCCGTCCTGGCTGAATCGCCAACCGAAATCTCATCGTATGTCTTGTTCTCAATAAACCCGAGATTCATACAAATTCCTTCCCCGCTCAAATTCCGGCCACTTTCCAGTCTGTATGCCATCGTATGACATGCGAGCGCCGTTCAAAGTGACTGCAATCACGTATGCAAAGATCGGCGTAAATTAAGAACAACCCTGCTCAAGGAAGCTGGTTCTTATCCCCACGGACGGAGGAGGACTGAATGGGAGGCTTGATTCCATGGACCGGAATTTCCGTTTTGCCTTTCGGCTGTGAACCAATATACCCCATTTGCCTCCCCTAAAGATCTGTTTGCATTGGTTCCAAGACCAAAGACCCGGTCGTGCGCCACACGGCCTTTGCCGGGACCAACAAGCCATGAGGCAAGTTCATGATGGTAGAGAATCGCTCGTCTTTTCGACTGCACATGCAGCGTTAATCTTGCAATACCCTAAGGAGCGATACAATAGAATGAATCGGATCCGAAAAGGATTTCCCGCTCAGGAGCAAGGAATGGCCGCACTTGATCCCGTCGTGATAATTAGCGCCGTCCGAACACCGATTGGTGCGTTCCTGGGCGATCTGAAGGAACTTTCCGCTCCTGCACTCGGCGCCATCGCCATCCGCGCCAGCATTGAGCGTGCGAGGATATCGTTCGATTCCGTAGACGAAGCGTTCGTCGGCTGCGTGCTTTCCGCCGGCCTGGGCCAGGCCCCCGCGCGTCAGGCCGCGCTGGGCGCCGGGCTGCCGGCTTCCACCGGCGCAGTCACGATCAACAAAGTGTGCGGCTCAGGTATGAAGGCCGCCATGCTGGCGCACGATCTGCTGCTTGCCGGCAGCGCGAAGATCATGGTCGCGGGCGGCATGGAGAGCATGAGCAACGCCCCGTATCTCCTGGATCGCGCGCGTAGCGGCTATCGCATGGGGCATGGCCGTATTCTCGACCACATGTTTCTCGATGGACTTGAAGACGCTTATGAGAAGGGCCGTCCGATGGGCGCGTTCGCGGAGGAGTGCGCGCAGAGCTACGCCTTTACGCGCGCGGCGCAGGACGAGTATGCCACGGAATCGCTCACGCGGGCGCAAAAAGCCACTGCTGACGGCAGCTTTGCCGCGGAGATCGTTCCGGTCACGATGAAGGCGGGCAAGATCCAACGCCAGGTGAACCACGATGAGCTGCCACTGAAAGCAAATCCGGACAAGATTCCGTATCTCAAGCCTGTCTTTCGCGAGGGCGGAACGGTGACGGCGGCAAGTTCCAGCGCGATCTCCGACGGCGCCGCTTCGCTGGTGCTCATGCGGCGCTCTGAAGCGGACCGCCGGGGCCTCGTACCGCTGGCGACAATCGCAGGTCACGCCACCTACGCAAACACGCCCGCGCTTTTTCCCACAGCGCCCATCGCCGCGATCCGCCGGCTTTTGGAAGGGACCGGCTGGGCGCTTGACACGGTCGATTTGTTCGAGATCAGCGAGGCCTTCGCCGTAGTCGCGATGGCGGCCATGCGCGATCTGGGCCTGGCCCACGAAAAGGTCAACGTTCACGGCGGCGCCTGCGCTCTCGGTCATCCCATCGGCGCATCCGGCGCGCGCATGCTTGTCACTCTGCTTGCGGCGCTCGAAAAATACGGATTGCGCCGCGGGATCGCCTCCATCTGCATCGGCGGCGGCGAAGCGACCGCCATGGCGATTGAGCGCATCAGCTAAGCTGACGAGCCATGATATAGCTGCGCCTTATCTATGGCCGGCCCGCTTGCCCTATGTCAAGGGCGGCATCATAGGAGACCAATGGGGCAGAGCCGCCAGTTCACGATTGTGCCAGGAGTGCGATTGGTCAGCTTATCTTGCCCACAGTGATCCGGGTCTGATGCCCTTCGTATGTGACGATGTGATCTGCGTGCGATTCCGGCCCTGCTCCTGCGCCATGCCCTGTTCTAACCAGAACAATCTGGAAGGTTCGCTTGCTTCGCATTCTCGGGAATGTTCCCGATCGATTCCCTTGAGCGTCTGTGGTTCTGCGCGGAGCACGGTTTCCGAAACAGGCTAATAGGTGGATTGAGTCTGTGAAGCTCTGTAGCAGCGTCTGAATGGCGAGAGCGAGACCTTGTCATTCATAGTGGCAGATAGCGAGAATAAGATATGTGTGGTTGCAGTTTTAAGTCTGATTGTCAAACAAATTACTTGCGATCTCTTATCTATCGCGAACACAAGATTTCCGCGATCAGAACTTGGCGAAATCGACCATAATCTCTCTGCGTGCGGCAATGGGCTGACCCTTCTTTGTGGCGGGGAAAAACCTATATTGCCAGACAGCAGCCTCGGCCTTTTTGTCCATTCCAAAGCCGAGGCCGCGTTTAAGCTGAACCTCCTTCGGCGACCCGTCAGCTCCCACCAGCACCGAAACGATAGCCACCTGCACATACGGATGACTCGCAAACGGGTCGGTAAAGTCCGCGTCAACCGTGTGGATGGGGAATGGCGGAGTGTACGACAAAGGGTTGTGATGCTTGTCTTCGAATTTCGATGCATCCGGTACGGGCAGGTCTCTCTCGGTGATAAGAACTTCAGGGACGGTCTGGCTGAGGTTAGCGCGGAAGACAACTCGAATGTCGATCCAGACGGGTACCGGTTTGCCTGCCAATCTGCCCGGTTCAAAGATGGAGTGCTTTACTGCCGCGATGGAGTTTTGATCGAACTCCTCGCCGTGTGTGTGCAGCACCTGTATATGTTGTGGAGCGCCGCTGGCGTCAATCACCATGGCCAGAACGGTCATGCCTTGAATTTCCTTTGCGTCTACGTCATAAGGGTAGGTAACATATACGGTGCTCAACAGACGGGGCGCAGTGACCTCGGGCCCGGCATAGTACACGCCATCCTTATCAGGAGCCTGATGAACCTGCCGGCTCACAGGTATTGCATCCTGCGCCCGAACCGCAATGGCTGTCAGCGCCAATAGAGCCCATGCATATTTCGCTTGCCGCATTCGATTCTCCGCTCTGTTCGCTTTGTTTCCCTGGATCGTTCGGCTGACTGAAACGATTGGCCAGTATATATTGACGTGTGCCCTGCCCAAGTCAGGTTGCGCGTCATCGTCGATCTGGCAGCCACAGCCACTTGCCTCCATGTTAGGGACAAAAAGATAAAGATAAGATAAAGACAGCAAGCCGCTCGGCAAACTCACATTTAGCCATTTCGAAATGGCCGGAATCTGGAAATATCAATCTTAATTTCACTGAAAGAGCAGGCCTTCACGACTTCTTTATATAACTCTCACACAGCGCTTATAACTTTCTGCAAAACACATACGGACTCTTTATGGTCGTCGCTTTAGCGTCTATGTAAGCCACTCCCGCTCGAAGCTGGAGCGATGCAGGCGGCCCTGGAAAAGCGCTCGACATAAGACGCTATGCTACTTAGCCTTTCGAAAACACTGCATATTCTTTGCGACTCCTTTACGTCGCTTCGCATAACAATTGAGTTGAAGTAGGCGGAAGCGACAGGCTAGCCATACTTCAGCGAGAGCCAACTCATTTTAGCCCAGCGACGCAAGACGTCGAGGAGGTCAGATACCGATGACGAAGAACTTCAGAACCGCCATAACCTTGGCAGTCGCAATCTGTGGTCTTGTTGTGCAGCTTGCGTGTCATGCCCAGAGCACCGCTCCAAACTCCGGCCAGAGCGCTTCCTCGCCGAGCGCCAATTCAGCGCCGCAAGCCGGTTCTGCCGCGGAATTGCTGGCCTCGGCAAGTGCAGAGCAGCCGGCTGATCCGCACGTAGCAGCCGACGCTACCACAACCACTACTCCAGATAATTCCGCAGCTGTTACGACGCCACTCAAAGAGGATGCGGTCATGAAAGAGATCTCGGAGATGAAGGCTCGCATTGCGCTGCTGGAAACGGAATTGAAAGCGCAACGCGGTGCCAGCGATGCTGCAAGAGCGGAACAAGACGCCAATGCGATGCGCAAAGCGGTAGCGGGCGAGAGCAGCAGTACAATCGCATACACCCAGGCACCGGAACCTCCTGTTTCCGCAGCGGCTCCCGCGGCTGCTCCAGCCCCGGCAGCGGCTCCCGCGGCTGCTCCAGCCCCGGCAGCGGCTCCCGCGCCTCCAGAGATCAGTGCGGAGAGATTGACCAAGGAGGCGCCATTCCCCGGAGACTGGACCTGGCTGAACAGCAACGGACATGCCGTGGACAGCCCGATGGCCACCAAGTACTTCACGCCGGAGTTTCGCGCCGATGCGAATTACACACTCGACTATAACCACCCCGGAGACGACACTCTGGGCGGATCGACGGAGACCTTCCGCTCCGATGAGTGGCAGCTTGAGCAGCTCAGCTTCGGCGGCGACATCCGCATCGATAACGTGCGCGGGCGCTTTCTAACTATGAATGGCATGTGGGCAACAACCACCCCGCGCAACGACGCCAGCCCCAACCGCGGCCAGTGGGATCTGGCCGACGCGTACAGGTACATCTCGGAGGGTTGGGGCGGCTATCACTTCGATGTTAATCACGGCCTCAACGTGGATGCCGGTATCTTCGTCTCCTACATCGGCCTCTTCAGCTATTATAACTTTGACAACTGGACCTATCAGCCTTCGTTCGTCTCCTCGAACACGCCCTGGTTCTTCAACGGCCTCCGTATCCAATGGTTCCCGACGAAGAACCTCAAGATAGAGCCATGGATCATCAACGGCTGGCAATCGTATGCCCGCTACAATGGCCACGGCGGCCTGGGAGGACAGATCCTCTGGCGTCCCAAGCCATATCTGGATTTCGTGTGGAACAACTACGGCCTGGGTGAAGACGACGCTGGTTATCCCGGCCGTTCACGCATCCATGCCGACTATAGCGCGCAGGTCAAAGTGTATGACAGGCCGAAGAGGTTCCTGGACAAGATCGCATACACCATAACCGGCGACCTGGGTTGCGAATACGGCGGCGGGCCAGCTTCATTCGCCACGCCGAACGGCGCGTTCGGGCCAAGCGGCAATTCACCGATGACTGGAACCACCGACACCTACAACGGCGGTGTCAACTGCCACAACAGCGCTAATGGAAGGCCCAAGCAGGCCTTCATGGGCTGGATGGCCTATAACCGCTTTTGGTTTAAGCATGACCTCTACGCCGTGACACTTGGCGGCGGCGAGATGAACAATCCCGGCCGTTATTTGACACTGCTGCCACCGATCAATGGCGCAACGGCGACCAGCGGCACTCCGTACTTTACCGAAAACGCGGGCGATCAAGCTCAGATGCATGACGGAACCATCACATTCGACTATATGCCCAGCCAATTCATTACCATGCGCCTGGAGACCGGCTACCGCTACTCCGACATACCCTACTGGACCGGCAAACGCGGCAGCATGGGCGGCAGCGGCACCGGTATCACGCCACCACTCGGCAATACAGGTTCTCCGCAGTATTACGCTTGCCTCAATGGTGGAAGCTCGGGCTTGGGCTATGGTACGCCGCTGACGCAAGTCAATACTGCATGCGGCGGAGCAGGAACCTGGACCAGCACGACCGCCGCCAACAACGCTATCTGGTGGCCTGACCTGGCCACCAATCAGACCGTGTCCACGGTGGCGATCATGGTCAGGTTCTAGCTGTCCGGTTCAGCCAGGTCTGGTCTTAGAAAGTGAGGCCAGACCTGCTAACTGGATAAATAGCGATCACTACGAATTCTTGAGGAATTGGTCATGCGAATCCGACAAGAATCGATGCACACTTGAAGTATCACTATTGAATCTTGCAAGCAGCAGCACTGGGATTGTTTCCGAATGAAAGTTGAATTGAAAGGTAATCACTGATGGAGTTGGCCCTCAATCTCGGCTGGACGGCAATGGCCACATTGATGTGCTGGCTGTGGGTGCGCCATGCGCGGCGCGAGGGCCGGGGACGCTGGGCGCAATTCATCTCCCTGACGTTAGTCCTCTTCATGATGTTTGTTGTTATTGGTATTTATGACGACATGGCGATGGCGCAGAATCCCGCCGAGACACGCTGTTTCCAGCGCGAGGATGATTTAGGCACGCATGAGCACGCCCCGCTTCATCCGACTGTGGCATCGATTCCCACGCCTGCCGCGGAGCTTCTTTTCAGCACGCTTCGCTCTGCTGTTCCGGATAGCCTCCTTGTCCCGTCTTTGAAGGTTCCCTTACACTCCTCTATTCAGAATCGCCCTCCTCCCGCGGCCTGATCTACTCCTCTCATTCGATCAAACTCCAGGCAGTTAACTAACTCTCTGCATATCATTTGCGATTTCTTTATGCCGTTTCGCATAAGTATGAGATGAGGGAGCGAAGCGATAGCAATTCCACGGAATGCATTTGTGAAGCCGAAAAGCGTAAAAGGGGTGCGAGAAATCGTATGAAAAGCAAACATTCTAACATTTTGCTGTTACTCGCGGTGATGGCTGCCTCTCTGGCCGTCAGCGGCTGCAAGAGCGAAAAGGTAAAGGCCGACGAAGAGGCCCCACCACCGGCCAAGGTGGTTTCCGGAGTGGACGTTTCCTTTTTCGCGGTTGAGCATCCGGAGCGGTACCCGATCGTAACTGCGACCGAATACCAGGCCCCGTCGCAATTGTTTGTGACCGGCACTGTATTTCCGGACATCGCGCGAACAGTTCCGGTAATTTCGCTTGCATCCGGCCGCATTGTGGACATCCGTGCCCGCCTCGGCGACACAGTAAAGAAGGGCCAGCTCTTGCTGCGTGTTCGCAGCGACGACATTTCGGGAGGCTTCGACGCCTACCGCAAGGCCATCTCCGATGAGCTGCTTGCGCGCAAGCAATTGGATCGCGCGAAGATACTGTACGAGCACGGGGCCATAGCGACGCAAGACCTGGAGGTCGCACAAGACACCGAGGACGACGCCAAGACCACCCTCGATACGGCCACCGAGCACCTTCACCTGCTGGGCAGCGATCCCGAGAACCCGAAGGGAATTGTCGATATCGTCGCCCCGGTATCCGGCGTGATCACCGATCAGGAAGTGACGAACGCTGCGTTCGTGCAGGCCTACTCTACGCCCAACCCATTCACTATTTCGGACCTGACCACCGTGTGGATCGTCTGTGACGTCTACGAAAGCGACATGGCCAACGTGCGCGTCGGGGAACCTACCGAGATCAAGCTGAACGCCTATCCGGACAAAGTTCTCAAGGGGGTAATCAGCAACATCGGCTCGATTCTCGATCCGAATATCCGCACCGCGAAGGTCCGTATTGAAGTGGCCAATCCGGGCGAGATGATGCGTCCGGGCATGTTCGCCACGGCCACTTTGTTCGGCAAGGATAAGCAGACCTATACGGCTGTCCCGGCGTCCGCGATCGTGCATCTGCATGACCGCGATTGGGTCTTCACTCCCGCGCAAGAGAAGTTTAAACGAATCCAGGTCGTCAGTGGCGAACAGTTGCCGAGCAATATGCAGGAGATTCTATCCGGGTTGCAGCCTGGCCAGCAGGTGGTGACAAACGCGATCAATCTCCAAAATGTCATCGACAATGAATAAGCTCAGCTCCGAAAGTCGAGGATGAAGCCATGATTCGCAATCTTGTAGATTTTTCTCTCAATAACCGGTACGTGGTGCTGGCAATTGGGTTGCTATTGCTCCTCTGGGGGGCGGTTTCGTTTCACAACATGCCCGTCGAGGCCTATCCGGATATCGCCGATAATTATGTGAACATCATCAGCCAGTGGTCCGGACGTTCCGCCGAAGAAATGGAACAGCAAGTATCGGTTCCCGTCGAAATTCAGATGTTTGGGATTCCGCATCTCACGAC
>Ga0326727_10002856_pt1 | contig 57205 bp, 45 predicted proteins | sample MB2enrmetagenome_FD_207643 | JGI IMG/M metagenome (GOLD analysis project Ga0326727, IMG submission 207643) | Lab enriched peat soil microbial communities from McLean, Ithaca, NY, United States - MB29MY | ecosystem: Environmental > Terrestrial > Soil > Wetlands > Peat | place: USA: New York... | reverse complement strand
ACGATCAGACTTTCGAGAGACATCGCTTTCATAAGCAAGAAAGTTACTGCGTTTAACTAGATTATCAGGTTTGTACATCCGATTAAGACGAGAGGCAACTGCAAAAACTAACTAGTCTAGTCACATCGAAAGGGTCAAACCGTACTTTTGCACATTTCGTCTCGTGGGGCTGGAGCATGGCAGCCTCCCTTCGTTCCGTTCGCCTGCCCGCCATAGCCGCCTCGGCGACGGCGGGTTTCCTTATGTCAGAATCTTTTCCTTCGCCGCCGCCTTCAACAACTGCTCGTCAAAGGTGGCGAGGATCGCCCCGCGCCGTTGCGCCAGTTCCAAATAGGCGGCATCGCAGACCGTCAGGCCATGCTTGCGGGCCAGCGTTCGTTCAGTTCTCCCCGATCTTCCCTTTCGCGTATTTGGCGTGGTTGGCGGTGAGAAAATCCCGCTTCAGGCGCTCATCCCCTCTTTGTGATCTTTGTGCTCTATGTGGTTGGACAATTCGCCCTTTAGCCTTGAGGAATGATGTTGTCCTAAGTCCTTGAGCGCCAACGGCGTAACGGATGTAACGGGTTTGAAACGCACATATACTTTTCGTCATTTCCCCTTCCGTTCGGAGTTCCGCGTTTACGCGGTCCCTCAGGCAGTCCCGCTATATTTGAACCACTCGAGCAGGAAGCATTCTTGGACGCGGACAGTTGGCCTCAAGCGCAGCATGTTGGTGGCCTCAAGCGCAGCTTGAAAATTCGTCTTGCGCCGGGCGCGGTAATTGTTAGAGTTCTGCTCCGCGGGCAAACGGCTTCCGCGGTGACTTTTGCTTTTCGGCTCGTAAACTAAAATCTGTGAAAATCTTTTCCGGCACGTCCAATCTGCCGCTGGCCAGGAGCATCGCCGCCTCCATCGACATGGAGCTGGCCAAATGCACCATCAGCACCTTCCCGGACGGCGAAACCTTCGTCAAAATCGAGGAAAATGTGCGCGGCGAGGATGTGTACATCGTGCAGTCCACCTCCCCCCCCACCAACCATCATTACATGGAATTGTTCATCATGATGGACGCCGTGCGGCGGGCCAGCGCCAAGCGGATCACGGCCGTGCTGCCCTTTTACGGCTACGCCCGGCAGGACCGCAAAGACCAGCCGCGCGTCCCCATCACGGCCAAATTGGTCGCCAACCTGCTGGTCGCCGCCGGGGCCACCCGCATCCTGACCATGGACCTGCACGCCCAGCAGATCCAGGGTTTCTTCGACATCCCGGTGGATCATCTCTACGCCGCCCCCGTCATGTACGAGTATTTGAAGAAAAAGGACCTGGGCGACCTGGTGGTGGTGGGGCCGGACGTGGGGGGGCTGAAAATGGCCCATGCCTATTCGGAGGTGCTGGGGGCGGGCCTGGCCATCGTGGCCAAGCGCCGGACCAGCGCCACCGAGATCGAGTCCGTGGCCGTCATCGGCGAAATTCGCGGCCGCAACGTCCTGTTGGTGGATGATTTGACCGAGACGGCCGGGACGCTGGTCAATGCGGCGGCCTTGCTGAAAAAGAAGGGGGCCAAGAGAATCTACGCCTGCGTTTCCCACGCCATTTTGAACGACCTGGGCGTCGAACGATTGCGAAAATCAAAGATTGACGAATTAATTACCACTGATACTGTCCTACGCCCCCCGATAGACGGGGTGAAGATCACGACATTGAGCGTGGCCGGGCTTTTGGGCGAAGCGATCAAGCGAATCAACTGCAATTCGTCGGTGACGTCGCTGTTCGAGTTCAAGGGCGGCCGCACCAGTTAGGCTGGCATTGCCGGGTCTTGGCATGTAAAAGGTAAAAAGATGAAATCTGTCGCTTTAACCGCCTTTCCGCGGAGCCTGGCCCGCCGGGCCGGCGCCAAGGCCTTGCGCGCCGCCGGGCGCGTGCCCGCCGTCATTTACGGACGGCGCCGCCCCCCCCAGAATATTGAATTTAACTTAAAGGACATTCAGGATGTCATGCACCAGGCCGCCTCCGAAATCGTCCTGCTCGACCTTTCGGTCAAGGACGACACCCAGCCCAAGCGGCTGGCGCTGGTGCAGGAGATTCAGCACCATGTCCTGACCCACCAGATGCTGCATGTCGATCTGCACGAAGTGGCCGAGGACGAAAAGGTCACCGTCATGGTGCCGGTCGAATCCATCGGCGAAGCCATCGGCGTCAAGACCGGCGGCGGCACGTTGGAACACGTCCTGTTCAAATTGAAGGTCCGGGCCCTGCCCAAGGACCTGCCGGAGGTCTTGACGGCCGATGTCAGCCATTTGGAGATCGGCCAGGCCATCCACATCGGGGACATGAAGGCGCCGGCCGGGGTCGAAATCATCGGCGACAAGCACATTTCCGTCCTGGCCGTGGCGGCGCCGGTGAGCGAGGCCCAGGAAGCGGCCCTGCTGGAGGCCGCGACCGCGCCCACCGCGGAAGTGGAGATGATCAAAGAGAAGAAGGAAGAGGGTGAAGAGGGCGAGGCCGAGCCGGCCGAGAAGGCCGAGGGCAAACCCGGTGAGAAAGCGGCTGCCAAGGCCGGCGAAAAACCCGGCGAAAAGGCCCCGGCCAAACCGGGCGAGAAAGCCGCGGCCAAACCGGGCGAGAAAGCCGCGGCCAAGCCGGGCGAGAAAGCCGCTCCCGCCGCCGAAGCGGCCGCCGGCAAGAAGCCGGAGAGGAAGAAGTAAGGCGCGCTTTGCCCGTTGGAGAACTTGTATTTTATTGCGGGGCTGGGAAATCCCGGCATTGAGTACGCCGGGACGCGGCACAATATCGGGTTTGCGCTGGTGGAACGGCTGGCGGCCCAGTGGCGGGCGTCGTGGCGGACGGAACGGAGATTCAGCGCGCGCCTGGCGCGGCTGGAAGAGGCTGGGCAAAAGATCATTTTGTGCCAGCCGCAGACGTTCATGAACGACAGCGGCGAGGCGGTGGCGGCGGTGGCCCGCTTTTACCAGGCGCCGGCCGAAAGGATGCTGATCGTGGCCGATGACGCGGACCTGCCGCTGGGGGAGATCCGGATGAGGGCCAAAGGCAGCAGCGGGGGCCATCACGGGCTGGAATCGGTGGAGCGGCAACTGGGCACGCGGGAATATCCGCGGTTGCGATTGGGGATCGGGCGGCGGGCCGGGGACGGCCGGGAGATAACGGACTATGTGCTGGGCCGGTTTGCGGCCGGGGAACGGGACGTGGTGGAAGAAGAGCTGGCGCGGGCCGGCCGGCAGGTGGAATGCTGGTGGCGCGCCGGGATCAAAGAAGCGATGAATCAGTTTAACGGGGCCGTGACGGCTCCGCCGAAAGAAGGAAATTTGTGAAACGTTACGAAGGCTTGTTCATTTTAAACGCGGCCGGCAAGGAGGAGGCGCTCAAGGAAACCATCGACAAGATCTCGGCCGAGATTTCCTCGGCGGGCGGCAAGGTCGAGACGGTGCAGAAGATGGAGAAGAAGGCGTTTGCGCGCGTGGCGGACCGCAGGCACGGGGCGGGTTTTTACGTCAATTATGTTTTTGAGGCCGCGCCGGAGATCATGGCAAAGCTGCGGCACAAATTCGCCGCCAATGAGGAAGTTTTTCGCGTGCTGTTCACCGTGGCGCCGGCGGCGGCCAAACCCCCGGCCAAATAAACTTTTTATATGGCCAACTTCAACAAAGTCATACTGGCGGGCAACCTGACCCGCGATCCGGAATTGCGTTACACCCCCAAGGGTTCGGCGGTGGTCAAGTTCACCCTGGCCATCAACCGCACGTGGAAGAACGAGGCGGGGGAAAACAAGGAGGAAGTCAGTTTTGTCGATGTGGAGGCCTGGGGCCGGCAGGCGGAGGTCATCGCGCAGTACATGCGCAAGGGCCGTCCCTTCCTGGTGGAGGGCCGGTTGAAGCAGGACACCTGGGAAGACAAAAACACCCATCAAAAGCAAAGCAAACTCAAGGTGGTGCTGGAAGGCTTCTCCTTCATCGATGCCAAGGGGCCGGAAGGCGCTCCGTCCGGCGCTGACACGCCCCGCCGGCCCGCAGCCGCGCCCGGCGCCGCCAAGCCGCCGGAAGGGGCCGAGGGGGAAGCGCCGCCGGCCGAGGAGGACGACGTTCCATTTTAAGCGATTGATTTTATGCCAAAGACATCCGTCATCCTCATTCAAAACATCGTGGGTTTGGGCGGGGAATCCGACCTGGTGAAGGTGGCCGCCGGTTACGCCCGCAATTACCTCATCCCGCAAGGGCTGGCGGTGCCGCTGACCGCGGCCAACAAGCGGCGCATCGAGGCGCTGCGGCAGCGGCGGGCCGACCGCGAAGCGCACGAGTTCAACACCATGAGCGAGCTGGCCAAGAGCATTTCCAAGCTCATCGCCGTCATTGCCGTCAAGACGGGCGAAGACGGCAAGATGTTCGGCACCGTGACCGCCGGCATGGTGGCCGACCAGCTCAAGACGCAATTCGACATTTCACTGGACAAGAGAAAGATCCACCTGGAGCACCCGATCAAGACACTGGGTGAACACGATTTGGAACTGCGCCTGCATCCGGAAGTGACGGCCACCCTGAAGCTGCGCGTGGAAAGCACGACGCCGGAGGTGATCCCAGCCGCGCCCGAGGCGAAGGAAGGAGAGGGCAAGGAGGGCAAGGAAGGCGCCCGCACCGAATCGCGGGGGCACAGGCGCTCGCGTGAGGAAACAGTGGCGCCCGAGGGGGCGGAAAAGGCGCACCGGCCGGAACGCAAGCCGCGCACGGACAGACCCGACAGGCCGCCCAGAAGCCCCAGACCGGAGAAGGCCGCCAACCCCGCCAAGTCCGAGAAGCCTGAAAAGGCTGAAAAGGCCGAAAAACCGGAATAATTTCACTTTTGGCAATGGGACCGCGCCGCATCGGCGAGGCCGCCGCGCAACGGAAAACGCACGGATCGCCTGTTCCCGAACCGTCTGAGCTGACGCTGATCCCGGCCGGCGGTCTTGTGTGGCTGGCCCTGAAGAGGCGCATTCAGACCCGGTAGTTTTCCCCGTCGCGCCGCAGCAAGTTGATGCCAGGAATGGGGACCTATTTCCTGGCCAAGTCGGCCCGGTTCCACCATCCCCCGCCCAAGGCTTGGAAGAGCGCCGCGGTGTCGGCATAGCGATTGGCCCGGGCTTGAACGAGAGTGATGGCGGCCTGATCGCAGGCTTGTTCGGCGCTGAGCAGGGCCAGGTAACTGGCGTAGCCGGATTGCCATTGCCGTTTGGAGAGGTCCAGAGTGACCTTGGCCGCGTCCCGGGCGGCAACGGCGGCATTGAGCCCGTCGGCGTCTTGTTGCAACGCGGCCAGCGTGTCAGCCACGTTCTGAAACGCGGTCTGGACGGCGGCCCGGTACTGTTCCTGGGCTTCAAGACACGCGGCCTGGGCGGCCCGCTGCCGATGGAGCAGAGCGCCGCCCTCGAAAATCGGCTGTGTCACCGAGCCGGCCAGGGTCCAAAAGCCGGTGCCGGAGGAAAAGATTCTGCCAAATTCCAGCGCCATGGAACCGGCGTCGGCGCTCAACATGAAATTGGGCAGCCGGTTGGCCACGGCGACGCCGACCTGGGCGCTGGCGGCGTGCCAGTTCTCCCCGGCCTGGCACACGTCCGGGCGTTGCTCGACGAGTTTGGATGGCAGGCTCAACGGCAGATCGCGCGGCAATTGCAGGGCGGAAAGCTCAAACTTGCCGGCCGGGTCCTCGGCGGGGAAGCCGCCGGAAAGCGCCGCCAGGAGGTCGCGTTGCTGGGCCAGTTGTTTGAGCAGGGGCGGGAGGGTGGCGACGATTTGGGCGAGCTGGGATTCCTGGGCCGCGACATCGAGCCGGCTGGCATAACCCTTGGCGAACTGGGTGCGCAGGATGCGGAGCATGTTGGTGTTGATGTCGATGAGTTCATGGGTCGCGGCGATCTGTTCGCGCAAGGAGGCTTCCTGGATGGCCGCCGCCACCACATTGGCGGTCAACGCGATGTCCGTGGCAATGAGGGCGAAGCGGGCCTGTTCGGCCTGCGCCCGCAAGGATTCCACCGTGCGCCGGTTGAGGCCGAACACGTCCGGCACGTAGGAGACGCTGACCTGCGGGGTGAAAAGATCGAAGTACAAATCGTTGTTGTTGGGCACGGGCGCGATGACGGCCGGTGTTTTCTGGTGGGTGGCGGAGAAGCTTCCTGTGATGGCCGGATAATAAGAGCCGTACTGGGCCTTGAGATTCTCGCGCGCGACCACCAAGGCGGCCTGCGCCGCTTTGAGGTTGGGGTTGGCCTTGAGCGAGCGCTCGATCAAAGCGTTGAGCGGCTTGGAGTGGAAGAGCGTCCACCAATCCGCCGCGATGTCCTGGCCGCTGATGAAGCGCTGGGCTTCGCCGCCGGCCACGTTGGTGGCACTGCCGGTGGCCGCGACCGGGGCCGGCGTATAACTTTTGACGGTCGGCGGGGCGGGCTTTTTGAAGTTCGGCCCCACCGCGCAACCGGCCAGAAGGGACATGGCGGCGAGTATTATCAAACCTATTTCAAGAGGCTGGCGGGAAGGTGTCATATTGTCCAAGGAGCTATGGATTGCGGGAAAGGGAGGCGCCGTTGAGCGCCGCGGCCGAGTGCCTCGCGCCGGAGGCCGCCGCCCCGTTGAGGGACGACGCGGCGGGGCCGCGGGCATGGACTGCGCCGGGCAAGGGGACGATCGCTCCCCTGCCAATCGGCGGCTTGGAGGACGGCTCACGATTGATCGGCGTCTTGCTCAACGCCAGGCCGCCGGTTGGGGCGGGCGCAGCCTTTTTCGAGGGAGCCGGGCGCGCTGCGGTGGCGATGGCCGGCGCATGATTGGCCGGCACAATCAGCGGGGGGGCTTGGAGGTTGCCAACCAGTTTAAGAGACTTCCCCTCACTCCGTTCTTTGCCGTCCCGAGCCGGCCCGGCGCGACGGGCCACGGCGGCATGACGGCGGGCGGAATCGTGCCCGGATGCTTGACTGGCCGGTTCGCCGGCATGAGCTGCGGGGAAGGGCAAGGCGGCCACGGCAATGATTGCGAAAAGGATGCAGAGTGTCTTCATGGCGCCAGGGGGGACCGGGGTTTTTGGGGATGTTTGTCGTCCTGGCGGTCGAGGAAGACCATATTGAGGGCCGGCACAATGATGAGGAGCAAGGCAGGGCCGAGGAACATGCCGCCGACGATCACGGTGGCCAGGGGCCGCTGCACCTGGCTGCCGATGCCGTAGGAAATGGCGGCGGGGAACAGGCCGATGCAGGCGGAGAGACTGGTCATCAACAGCGGCCGCATCCGGGTGGAGGCGGCATGATACATGGCCGAGGAGGGGGTCATTCCTTCGCGGAGCTTGGCCTGGTTGAAATAGGTGATTAACAGGATGCCGTTCATGACGGAGACGCCGAACAACGAGACAAAGCCAATGGCGGCGGAGATGCTGAAGGCCAGGCCGGAGAGGTAGAGGGCCAGCACGCCGCCGGCGATGGCGAAGGGGATGCCGGCCAGGGTCAGGAAGCAGAGGAGCAGGGAGTTGAAGAGGGCATAGAGGAGGGCAAGAATCAGCGCCAAGCTGATGGGAACGATGATTTCCAGGCGCTCCTTGGCCAGTTGCAGGTCTTCAAACTCGCCGGACCAGATCATGCGGTAGCCGGGGGGGAGTTGGACTTTTTTGTCGATGCGCGCCTGGGCCTCGGCGACGGCGCCCCCCAGGTCCCGGCCGCGCACGCTAAACTTGACCGGGATGAAGCGTTGACCGCTCTCATGGTAAATCCAGGCGGCGCCGGTATTGAGGGAGATGCGGGCCAATTCGCTCAGAGGGACATAGGCGTTGGCGCCGCCGGGGGTGGCATAGCCGACCTTGATGCTGCGGATTTTTTCAATGGTGTCGCGGGATTCAGGGGCGTAGCGGACGGCCAGGGGGAACTGGCGGTCGCCTTCCAGCACGGTGGTGGCCACGGTGCCGCCGATGGCGGCCTGGATGACGGTGTTGACGTCGCCGACGTTGAGGCCGTAGCGGGCGGCCTTGGCGCGGTCCACCGTGATATTGAGGTTGGGCTGGCCCAGGACGGGGAAAATGCCCAGATCGGTTACGCCGCGGACCTGGCTCATCTCCTCGCGGACCTGGGCGGCGAATTTTTCCAGCATCTCCAGGTTGGGGCCGATGATTTTGATGGAATTGGCGCCTTTGACGCCGGAGATGGCCTCTTCGATGTTGTCCTGGATGTATTGGGAGAAGTTAAAAGTGACGCCCGGCAATTCGTTTTCGAACTCCTGCTGGATCTGCCCGGTGAGTTTCTCCTTGGTCAGCCCATTGGGCCAGTCGCCGAAAGGTTTGAGCGGGACGAACAGTTCGACGTTGGAGAAGGGCGAAGCGTCGCTGCCGTTGTCGGGGCGGCCATGCTGGGAAACGACAGTGATGACCTCCGGATGCCTTAAAAGGATGAGGCGCATTTTCCGGGTCGCGGCTTCGCCGTCCTGCAAGGAGAGCGTCATAGGCATGGAGGCGCGGATCCAGAAGTTGCCCTCTTCCAAAGCGGGGAGGAACTCGCTGCCCAGCCGTTGAGAGAGGGCGCCGGCCAGCAGGAGGAAAAGGCCGCCGATGGCGACCATGAGAGGGCGGTGGGCCAGGGCAAACCGCAGCGTTGGATCATAAAGCCGGTGCAGGAGGCGAACGACGATGGTCTCAGCTTCCTTCACGTGCCGGGGCAGGAAGAAGGAAGCCAGGACCGGGGTGACGGTGAAGGTGGCGATCAAGGCCCCCGCCAGCGCGTAACCATAGGTGCGGGCCATGGGACCGAAAATCTGGCCTTCAACACCCTGCATGGTGAAGAGCGGCACGAAACCGGCGACGGTGATGAGCGTGGAAAAGAGCACGGCCTTATCAACTTGCAGGGCGCTGATCAGGATCAGGCGCGGACGCCGGGTCCAGTGGAAGGCGGACGCGCCACGCAGCGACGTGGTCGGATCCGGCCCGTAAAAACCATCCGTGAGGCGGGCCAGCAGCCCCTGCTTTTCCTCTTCGGGTCTTTGGAAATTGCGGAAGATGTTCTCCACCAGGATGACGGCCGAATCGACGATGATGCCGAAGTCCACGGCGCCGAGGGAGAGGAGGTTGGCGCTCTCGCCCTGGATGACCAGGAGCATGATGGCAAAGAACAGGGCGAAGGGGATGTTGATCCCCACGATGATGGCGCTACGCAGGTTTCCAAGGAAAATCCACTGGATCAGAAAGACGAGGATGCAGCCGAAGACGAGGTTGTGGAGGACGGTGTCGGTCGTCACGGCGATGAGCGAGCTGCGGTCATAGAAGGGGACCACCTTGACGCCCGGCGGCAGGCTGCCGTCGGTATTGATCTTGGTGATGGCGGCCTTGACCTTGGGGAGCATTTTGGCGGTTTGCTCCACGCGGCTCATCACGACGATGGCGGCGGTGATGTCATCGTCCTGGTCGCGGCCGCAAATGCCGAGGCGGGGCACATAGCCGACCTGGACTTTGGCGACATCCTTGATCAGGACGGGGACGCCGTTGGATTGGCCCAGGACGACGTTCTCGATGTCATCGACCTTGTAGCCCTGGGTCAAATCATCGTTGCCGCCGTCATCGATCAAGCCGACGCCGCGGATGTTGATGGATTGCTGGCCGATGCGGATTTCGCGCCCGCCGACATTGACGTTGGCGTTGGCGAGGGCGGTGAGGATTTGGGGGACGGTGACGTTGAAGGCTTCCAGTTTCCGGGGATCGACCTGAACATCGAATTCCTTGGTGGTGCCGCCCCAACTGTTGACGGCCACAATGCCGGGGATGGAGGAGAGGCGGCGCAACACGATCCAATCCTGCACGGAGCGCAGATCGGTCAGCCCGAAATGCCCGGGGCCGGCCACTTGGTAGCGATAAATCTCGCCGGTGGAGCTGTTCTGCTGGATTTGGGGAATCTGGCCGCCGGGGAGGGTGACGTTTTGTTGCAGGGCGATGTCGGCCTGGGCGTAGGCAAAATGATAATCGACGCCGTAATTGAACATGACCCGGACGAAGGACAAACCGTAGAAGGAAGTGGAGCGGATGATCTGGATGCCGGGCGTGGTGTAAAGGCCGATCTCGATGGGGATGGTGTAGTAACGCTCCATTTCCTCGGCGGAAAGGCCGGGGGCCTGGGCGGTGATTTCCAGGATGACGGGCGTGGGGTTCGGGTAGGCCTCGATGTTGAGCGCCTTAAAAGCGAACCAGCCGGCCCCGACAAACGCCAGAAAGCCGAATACGACAATCGCGCGCCGGCTCAAACAGGCTGCCACAATGGACTTGATCATGAGGGGCCTTTACCGGGTCGTTCAGTCGGCGGGGGGCGCGTATAAGATGTTGTTGAGGAAAACAGCGCCCTCGGTCACGGCCAGTTCCCCCCGCTGCAAGCCTTCGAGGACCTGGCAGAAGCCGTCCTTTTGCCGGCCGATTTTGACGATGCGCTGAAGGAAGCGGTGGCGGTCGGTGGTGACCCAGGCGGCGAAGGTGCCGTCGCCATTTCGGACGACGCCGCTGATGGGAATGGCGATGGACTCGACCGGATCTCCAACCTGGATCTTGAAGGTGGCGAGCATGCCGGGACGCAGCTCGTTTTTGGGATCGGCCACATCACACCGCACCAGGAGGCGGTGGGTGTTGGGATCGACCGTCGTGCCCATGGCGGTGATTTTGCCGGTGAAAACGCGGGCGGGACAGGCCATGACGTCGGCCTCGACCGTTTGCCCCACGCGCAGGAGCGGGCTGTCGCTTTCAATGACATTGGCCACCATCCATTTGGTGGAGAGATCGGCCACGGCGTAAGGGGCGGGGACGTTGCCCGGCTGCACCAACAGGCCCGGTTGGGCGCAGCGGGCCGTAATCCGGCCGCTCACGGGGCTGGGCACGACCAGGGCATGGTCGATCTTGCGGCCGGCCACGATCTGATCCATTTCCGCCTCGGTTTTGCCGAAGACGCGCGCGGCGTCGCGCGCCGCGCGGAGGGCGCCTTGGGCGGTCTGTTCATCGGAGACAACCTGCTCCAACTCCCGTTGGGAAATGCCGTTGGTGCCATAGAGGTCTTTGGCGCGGGCGAGTTCCTTGCTGGTCAGCTCGTAGGTGGCGGCGGCGGCGATGAGGGTGGATTCGGCCTGGACGAGGTCCGGGCTGTCAATAGTATAGAGGACCTGGCCCTTTTGCACGTCGTCGCCGAGGTTGGCAAAGGCGTTGATGATTTTGCCCTGGTACGGGGAGAAGACCTGGACGGCGAGGTCTTCGTCGTAATCAATGCTGCCGAGGGCCGATTTCTCAACGGGAAAGGAGCTTGATCCCACCGGCTCGATTTTGATCGCGTTCAATTGGGCGGGTGTCAGGGCCACGGTGGCTTCGGGCGCGGGGGCGTTGGTGACGGGGCCGGGGCCGGAAGGCGGGGCCGGGGCGGAGGGCGCGAGGAAGACGGCGGCGGCAAGGCCCGCCAGGAACACAACAGCCCACGGCGGCCAGCCGCCCGGCGGCGCCGCCCGCGTCGTTTTCGTTTTCATTTGTTCAAACCCGGCTCAGCCGGCACAACTGGAATCCAGTGTATTGCAGCACGGCGCTCCGAGAGCGCCAATACCAAGATAAGAGCGGGGAGAGGGAATGTCTGTAGGATGGCGTCGGCTCTTTTTGTAGGATGAGGCCGTACAGCGGGGCGCAGGGATCAGGCGCCGTGCTGATTATCGTGCCAGCGGACGGCTTCGCGCAGCAATTCGGCGGCGTTGGCGATATTGAGCTTTTCCTTGATGCGGGCGCGGAAGGACTGGACGGTCTTGAAGCCCACGCGCAGTTCGGCGGCGATCTGGCGGGTGCTGTAGCCGCGGCCCAGCAATTGGAACACTTCGAGTTCGCGGTCGCTGAGTGTCTCCATGACGGAGGCGGTGGCGCAGACCCGGCCTTCAACAAACTTCTCGGCCAGGACCATGGTCATTTTGTCGCTGAGGTACAGTTTCCCGTCCAGAACGCAACGGATGGCTTCGAGGACCCTTTTGGTGGCCTCCCGTTTCATGATGTAGGCCCTGGCTCCGGCGCGGAGGGCGCGTTCGGCGTAAAGGGTTTCGTCGTGCATGGAAAGAACAATCACCATGACGTTGGGATGGGCGGCCTTGATATTCTTGATGAGCTCAATGCCGGAGCCGCCCTCCATGGAAATATCGACAATGGCCACCTCGGGATGGGCCGTGTCAATCAGTTGCAGCGCCCTGGGCGCGCTCTCCGCCTCGCCGCAGACTTGGAGATCGGATTGTTGGTTGATGAGGTTGGCGAGCCATTCGCGCACCAGGGGATGGTCATCCACCAGGAAGACTTTAGCTTTTTGCGTCATGGGTTTGGGAGACAAGGCCGGCGGCGGGCAATTTGCAGGTGACGCGCGTGCCGCGGGAAGGCTGGCGCTCCACGCTGAAGGCGGCGCCGATGACGCCGGCCCGGTAGGCCATGGTGCGCAAGCCCATGCCGCCCGGGATCTTGGGGGGCAGGCCGACGCCGTCGTCGCAGATGGTCAAGGTCAGGCCGTCGTCCCCGGCCTGCAGGCGCACGGCGATCTCCCCGGCGTTGCTATGCTTGACTGAGTTGGTGATGGCTTCCTGGGTGATGCGGTACAAATGAGTGGCCACGGCCGGCTCGCGGATCGCCACCGGCCGGTCGCAGACGAAAGAACAGGGGGTTTTGAACCCTTCCGTAATGGTGGAGGCCAGTTCGCGCAGGGCATCGACGAAGCCCTCGCCGCCCAGATTGAAGGGATGGAGGCCGCGCGCCAGGGTGCGGGTCAGGTCAATGGCGCCTTCCACCATGGCCACGATGTGGTTCAGGGCCTTGGCTTCGGGAAGGGACTTGGCGGCCAATTGCCCGCTCAGGACTTCCCCCGCCAGGGCCACGCCGGTGAGGTGCTGGCAGAGGCTGTCGTGCAGGTCATGGCCGATGCGCTGCTGTTCGCGTTCACTGATGCTGAGGATCTCCTCCTCCAGTTGCATGCGGTCTTGAATCTCCTTGTTCAACGCCGCCGTGCGCTGGCGGACGCGTTCCTCCAGTTCATTGGTCAAGGCGCGCAACCTGGCCAGGATCCAGACGACCACCAGGAAGAACACCAGGGCAATGGCCGTGTTCCACACCGGCACCAGCGAACTGGAATAGCGCGCGCCGGCGCGAATATCGCCCACGATCGACACCCCGACGCAGAGCGCGGAGATGAAGATGCCATAACCGCGGCCGACAAACCACACGGCCAGGCAGACGGGGATAAGATAAAAGGCGAAGAAATGGAGTTCGTAGCCCGACAGGTAGTCGAAAACGCCGACAATGGTCACGATGGCCAGAGTGCACAACACCCAGAAGGCCGTGGCCTTCGAACCGAAGAGACCCCACTGCCCGGTGATGGTCATGTTGTTCTTCATAACGAGGCTTGCCGCCCGACGCCAGTATGGTCCCGGCCCGGCCCGGCGGCAAGCCCAGGGCGGCGGCCCGGGCCGGGTCGCCGGGTCCGGCCTTCCCATCCCCAGCCGATTTTTGCCGGAGAAGATTAGGAGGAAGAATAAAGATCAAGATTAGGGTTTTGAATTTCTTATTTTTGCCTGTCCAACGGGGGGCCGCTTGTGGTATAATGCCAGACCATGAAGAGTGTCATGGAAAATTTGTTCGCCCTGCAAACACTTCAAATCCAGACCGGGCCGGGCCAGCGGAACCGGGAGGCGGCCATGGAGGCGATCCGCAAAACCATTCCACCCGTCGTGTTGACGCATTATGACCGGCTGGTGGCGCATGGGAAGAAAGGCGTGGCCATTGTGCGCAACGGCGTTTGCACGGAATGCCATCTCAAGGTGGCCATCGGCGCGCTGGCGGACCTGGCAGACGCCAGCGACATTCAACTGTGCGGCAATTGCGGCCGCTACCTTTTCCTGCCGGCCGTCGAACCGGTGGTTCGCCTGGGCCTGCCTCCGCTCTCCAGGACCGTCCGCCGCAAAAAGGAATCGCTCCCACAGGCCCACGCCGGTTGAGGCGGCCCGCCGTGAGCGCCGCGCGGCGCCGTCAGGCGAAAAGGCGGGCGGGCGGGCGCGGTTTGGGGCGGGACCGGGGCGGGGCGGCGCTTTCGGCCAGACGGACAAATTCAACCTGGCTTCTCAGGGGGGGGCGGTTTTTCGGTTTGACTCTGCGGTAGGCGCCGTCGGCCCGCAACTGCCAGGCCCGGGCCTCGTCCGCCAGGGCGAGGTCGAGCAGTTCCGTTTTGAGGCGGCGCCGGAGGGCGGGGTCTTCCACCGGGAAGAGCGATTCGATGCGCCGGAAGAAATTGCGCGGCATCCAGTCGGCGCTGCCCAGGAAAATGTCCGGCTGGCCGGCGTTTTCGAAGTAAAAGACGCGGCTGTGCTCGAGGAACCGGTCCACAATGCTGCGCACGGTGATGGGGCGGCCCCCGCCGGGCAGGCCGGGCCGCAGGCAGCAGATGCCGCGGACCAGCAGGTCGATTTTCACGCCCGCCTGCGAGGCCTGGTAAAGGGCGGTGATGATCCCGCCGTCGGAGAGGGCGTTCATTTTGGCGATGATGCGGGCGGGGGCGCCGCGCCGGGCGTGGCGGGTCTCGCGGCGGATGAGGTCCAGCAGCCGCTGGCGGAGCTGGAAAGGAGACAATAATATTTTTTTGCCGGCCTGGAAATGGCCGAGGCCGGTGAGGAGGTTGAAGACGTTGCCGGCGTCCTCGCCGAAGTCGGGCCGGCAGGTGAACAGGCCGGTGTCGGTGTAAAGGCGGGCGGTGGTGGGGTTGTAGTTGCCGGTGCTGAGATGGACGTAGCGGCGGATGCCGTCGTCCTCCCGGCGCACGACGAGGCAGATTTTGCAGTGGATTTTGTAGCCGACCAGGCCATAGACCACGTGGACGCCCGCTTCCTCCAGCCGGCGGCTCCATTGGATGTTGTTGGCCTCGTCAAAACGCGCGCGCAATTCCACCACGGCCGTGATCTGTTTGCCCCGCGTCGCCGCCTCCATCAAGGCGCCGACGATGCGGGTGTCGCCGCCGGTGCGGTAGAGGGTTTGCTTGATGGCGAGCACGTTGGGGTCCCGGGCCGATTGCTCCAGGAAATCAACCACCGTGGTGAAACTGTCGTAGGGATGATGCAGCAGGATGTCGCGCCGCCGGATGGCGGCGAACAGATCGGTCTCGCCGCGGAGAGCGGCGGACGTGGACGGCACAAAGGGACGGTCGCGCAAATCGCGGAAATGGCCGCCTTCGTAGAGGGCCATGAGGCGGGACGGAGCCAGGGGGCCGTCAATGAGCGTCATGTCGTCAGGCGCCAGCCGCAGCGTGCCCAGCAGGGCGCGGCGGATTCCCTCCGGGCAATCGTGGTCAATTTCCAGGCGCACGGCGTCGCCCTTGCGCCGGTTGCGCAACTCGATCTCCACGGCCCGGAGCAGGCTGACCGAATCGAGTTCGTCAATGTAAAGCTCGCTGTTGCGCGTGACGCGGAAGTGCCAATGGCCGAGGATTTTTGTGCCGGGAAACAGGTCCTTGAGGAAGCAGCCCACCACCTCGCCCAAAAAAACGTAATCGTGCCGGGGGCCGTCGCGGGGGAGTTTGACGACGGGCGGCAGGACGCGCGGCACCTGCACCACGGCCAGGTGGCGCAGGTTTTCCCGGCCGGTTTTCATTTCCAACTGGACGATGATGTTGAGGGACCTGTTGAGCAAAAGGGGGAAGGGATGGACCGGATCGATGGCGAGCGGCGTCAGCACCGGCAGGGCCTGGGCGCGGAAAAAGGCTTCCAGCCACTGCAAATCCGCTTCGCCCAAGTCCCTGGGGTGAAGGAAACAGATGCCGTGCGCCGCCAGGGCGGGGGCCAGTTCCTCGCGCCAGCACTGATACTGTTCGCGGACCAGGCGCCCGATGCGTTCATGCACGGCGCGCAACGTCTGCACCGGCGTCAGCCCGTCCAGGCCGCGAGTCATCACCCCGCTTTCGACCTGTTCCTTCAAGCCGGCCACGCGCACCTCGAAGAATTCATCCAGATTGGAGCTGGTGATGCAGAAGAATTTCAGCCGTTCCAGGAGGGGATTGTCCGGGTCGCGGGCTTCGTTCAAGACCCGTTGATTGAACTCCAGCCAGCTCAACTCGCGATTGATGAAGTGGCGCGGCTCAAATGGTTCAACGGCCTTCCGCATAGAAAAAGCACCATACCCAATGAAATTCCAGGACGCAAGGAGCGCGGCGGGGGCGCCATCCCGGCAGCGACAAGAAGCTGGAAGTCGAATCCTCGCCTCCGAGTGGGTCCAAACAGGCAGGGAGATAGGGGGAATGAGCAAAAGAGTATGTGCGTCTGGAATCCGCAACATCCGCTACATCGTTGGCGCTCAAGGACTTAACCCTCAACAAAATCCGCAACAGGGTTGCAACATCCGCTACAGTGTTGATGGTCAATGACTTAGGTATGACATTTTTTGGCGGCGGAGAGACAAGAATCGGTTCGTCATTGATAGACAAGGACTTAAGACAAGCGGATGGCAAGGACTGCACTGTCTCGCGCTGAGGAGGCTGGGTTCGCGGGCGTGACCAGCCCTTTTACGACCCTTTCACGATTTCGATTTCGGCTTCGGTCAGGCCATAGAGGCGATAGACTATTTCGTCAATCAGGTGATCCGTGAAAGAGATTTGCGCTTCAAGCGGAAGGAGCGCGTCTTTGGCTTTTTGGAAACGGGCGCGGATTTTTTCCTCGTTGGAATCTTTGAGGCGGAGTTTGTTGGCGCGGAAATGCGCGAAGACATCGCCGGCTTGTAGTTTCCAAAACTCGTCCAGTTTGCTTTTGGGCGTGAGGCTGCGGGCGTCAATGCCGTGGAAATCCTTGAGATCGGCCAGAAAAGCTTTTGCCGTGTTTTGTTTCTCCTTGTTCAACGCCATCATCTGCCCGGCCAGAAATGCCAGCAGGTCGTGAATTATGTCGGCGCGCTTTGCCGCGAGTTCCTTTTCAACAAAATCCAAAATAGAGGCGCTCTGTGTGGAAAGTCCGCTTTTGTAGAACGCACGGGCTTTCGTGGTCAGGCGTTTGCGCTCCGATGCCGGTGTGGTGAACTCGACTTGACGAATGGGAAGCACGCGCAACTGCGGTGCTTGGAATTGAAAATATCCACCACTCATTCGCAACGCGCCGAAATAAGCGGCATAAAGTCCGGCCATGAATTTGCTGTTCAACAGTGCGGTCAGATATTGGAGATTGTATTTCGAGTCATAAGCAAAGTTCGTGTTTGCTGACGCATACTCCCCGTTTTCATCGAGGAACGCCTCAATGCGGGTAGCCATTTTTGCGAAGACTACTTTAGGTTTTGCGTATTGAGCTTTGCGCTCATCTGGAACGCACGGATTGGACATGTCAAGATACGGACAGGCAATCAGTCTTCCTTTGTGTGTCAGGGAAAACGCGCCCCAAAGACTGGAATAACGGTCAATCAAACCCGTGTTAAGAAGTTTCATTGCGTTAGGCGTTGGCGCGTCCAGCAAAGCTCCAGCGTAGGCATCCGCTTCGGCTGCCGTGCTGGAAGCACGCACGGTGGCACACTCCTCAAGAGTTGCGGAAATTCTCTGCGCCTTGAGAACCAACGGTAAACTTTCCGACAAGAGGAATCCCCATATTTTTTCTGGCAGTGCAGTCAGATTGGAACTGTCTTGAACAAAAACCGTCATTTCAGCCCTGTCCGACAGGTCTTGCGGCACTTCAACTGAAATCTTATACCTGTTGGTTGGCGCTGTGTTTTCAATAACACTCACAATCGGATAAATCGAAGGGTCGTCGAACACACGCACGCGCGAGACATTCAACAGACGAACCAATTTTGTTTTAGTGCATAAGTAATCTCGGAAGGCGATGGCATAAGGCGCTGATAAAAACTTGTTTGGCGTAATCATTGAGCAAAGTTTTCCGGTGCGAGTTAGCTTAATGGCCTGCTCAAGAAACAGGATGTAAAGGTCATAGGCGCCGGCGGCACTGTTGAATTGTTTGGCCCAATAGGGTTTTTCAAATTCTGAAAGAGTTTTGTTCAACTCAATGGCGTTCACATAAGGCGGATTTCCAATTACCGCATCAAAGCCGGCGTTCTCTTTGTGTGAGCCGTCTTCGCTGAAAAAAACTTCCGGAAATTCGAGTTCCCAGTGAAAGTAAGGCTTGTCCAACTCCTTGATGTGGTAATGCGCCACCGTCTCTTGCAAGCGATCCGGGCCCTCTTGAGCCACAACGAGGATTTCCTTCGCCGCAGCCAGATATTCCTCCTCGCTCAAGGGACCGTCAAAGAAAGTGTTCGTCCAAAGGTCTGAAACTTTTTTGTAAGGCGCAACGCGCGGCAGAACTTCCACTTCCCAGCGTTTTTCCTTGGCCTTCACCGCCGCCACGTTGCCACTGGCCAGTGCCTCGATTTCCCGGATCTGGCCAATAGTCTCGGCAACGACGCGTTTGAAATCCGGGCCGAAAGTGAAACGGATTTGACGTTCATCGCGCCGGCCTTTTTTCTGCGGCAGGCTGCCAAGCTGGTCGAGCCACGCACCAATGAGCGAATTGCCGCAACGAAGATGATGGTCAAGAAAATTGAGCGGTTGATCGCTGGAGATAGTGGTAAGCCAAAGGGAGAGTTTGGCCAGTTCAACGGCGAGTGGATTCAAGTCAACGCCATAGATGCAGGATTCAACCACACGCCGCCGCCAATAAGCAATTTCGGTTTCATCCTGCGACTGGCCTTTGCTGAACTGCGCCTGAAACTTTGTTGTCGGATGATAGACAATGTGGTCAGCCAGATAGATTGTCGCCTCGACAAGGAAATGGCCGCTGCCCATTGCTGGATCGCAAATGTTCAGCTTGAGTACTTCATCGGCGAAGGAGTTGTCCTCTTTGCGGGAAGCGCGAGCAGCTTTCACCGGCCCTCGTTGCTCAATATCCTGTAACAGCGGAGTGATGGTTTGCTCGACAATGTATTTGACGATGTAATCCGGCGTGTAATAAGTGCCGGTGGCCTTTCGTTCTGCTTTGTCGGTCGTGAGTCTGGTTGTGCCATTTTCGCGGACGAAATGATGTTCAAGAAGCCCCTCATAAATCGAGCCGAGCTGTTGAACGCTTAAATCAGCATAATCCACCGACTCAAACGGAATAAACTTCTGTCCGCCCTTTTCAGGTGTGAACATGAGCTGGCGCAACACTTCTGCCAGCACCGCATCAGCCACGGCCCATTCTTTCAAAAGCGGATAGCGGTCTGGATCAAAAAGCCCGCCGTTGTAACGCGGAACGCCGAATTCATCATTTGCCTTTTTGTCCGACCCATTGATGACGAGGGAAAGCGCGTGAATATCGCGGTAAAATCGCGTCTGGGTTTGGCTGTCGTATTCGGTATAATTTTTCAAAGGCGTGAGCAAACGCGCGAGCGAAAGTTGTTTGTAATACTTGCGCGACTTGGGTTCGACGGGCAGCAACAAACGGCCCTCCGCGTAAAGAATGAACAGCAAACGGTAGAGAAAAATCAGACAATTTTCGTACAGGCGCGGCAAATCAGCATCAGTGATTTTATTTTCCGGTCGCTCGAAAAATCCATTGGCTAGAATTTCAACAATGGTGAAAATTCGTGCGCGTAAATCAGCTTCCAATTCCGCCTGCGTCGCCAATGCGGTTTCACGAATTTGGTCCAGGCGGCATTTGCCCTGTGCGTCACGCGTGAACGCGGCGGCACTGAAAAGCGCGAGGAAAAATTTGAAGTCCCCAAGCGACTTGATAGCGACTTCAAAATTAAGAGCGAAGAACTGGCTGGGTTTGGCATCGCGCGTGTAGAGCCGCCATTCATTGCCGTTGGTGAGAATACCCCACGTCAGCACTTGGGCTTCGTTGAGATAATCCCGGATTTGCTGATGAGGATATCGCCGCTGGTGTTTGCTTATTTGCGAAAGTGGATGATTGACCTTCTTTGCTTCGAGAATTCCAACGGAAGCCGCGTATCGCTGCTGCTTGCTGGCTTCGATCACTTTTTCCTTTTCCTCGCCGCTGGAAAATAAAATGTAATCAGGCTCGGCATCTTGATCGGGCAACCCGAGATTATCCGTCCATGCGAAACCAAGTTTCTCCAAGATTTTGTCGAGAAGTTCCTGACGAGTGAACGCCTCGTTGTTTTTGGCACAGGCGAGATAACGCTTTTCATAAAGCTCTTTGCAGAATCGCCAAGTCGGTTCGGCTTCGGCATCCGACGGCCACCAAGAGTTTTTTTGAAGGCGTGCTTTAAGATAATGGTCGGAAAACAAACCTTCCGTCTGCCAAAGATTTCGCACTTGTGGCATCGCCAAGAGCTCTGGATGGTCGCGCACTTTTCGCTTCGGCATGGAGAGCTTCTACATGAAGAACATCTGGCACGCAATCATTCCCATCGTGCAGTTTCGTTGGGGAATCAGCGGCAATGCCGCACGGGCCAAGAATGTCTGGCGAAACGCCGCTTTCACCCGGCACGGCTTGAAAAGCGGAACTGCCGTTCCGCACTCCAAGACGCTGTCGCGTGGGCCTGCGATTCCGGCAATGCCGTACGGGCTTGGACTGTCGGGCGGGACGCCGGACAGGGCGACCGAGGACGGTCGCGCTCCCTTGCAAGAACCCGGGATACGCCCGCGAATTTCCGGCTGGCGAGATTTGTGTTGAAACGTCGGGGGCATGGCCTATTGTAAACGGGCGGCGGGGGTTCCCGCAATCCAGTTTGGGGGCACGAATTATGGCCTTGAGCATTCTTGGCAAGCACATGGCGGCGGGCCTGGCGGCGACGGCCTTGATGTGGCCGCCCCTGCTCCGGGCCGGGCCGGTCGGCTTGGCCAAAGTCGATGGAACCATCGGCCCCGCCACCGCCACTTACCTCAGCCGCGCCATCGACCAGGCTGCCGCCGACCAGGATGTTTGCCTGATTATTCAATTGGACACCCCGGGCGGCCTGCTGGATTCCACCAAGGAAATCGTCGAGAAACTGCTGAGCGACACCATTCCCACCGTCGTGTACGTCGCCCCTGCCGGCTCCACCGCGGCCAGCGCCGGCACTTTTATCACCCTGGCGGCTGACGTGGCCGCCATGGCCCCCGATACCACCATCGGGGCGGCCCATCCCGTTTCGTTCACCGGCGGAGATGAAGGCGGCAGCAACGACGTGCATCGCACAAAAATGGAGAACTACGCCTCCAGCTACATCGAGACCATCGCCAGCAAACGCGGGCACAACGTGGAATGGGCCAAATCCGCAGTCCTGCAAAGCGCCTGCACCAATGCCGAGGCAGCCCTGCGTTTAAAGGTGATTGACATCATTGCCCCGGACATCTCCAGCCTGCTCAAACAACTGGACCAGCGCCACGCCGGCCAGACCATCCTGCACACGGCCGGCGCGCAAGTGGTGGAGATCCCCATGGCGGTGCGCGAAAAGATTTTCCAGACGCTGTGGCATCCCGAAGTCATGTTCGTCCTGATGCTCGTGGCCATCTACGGCATCATCGGCGAGTTGAGCAATCCGGGGGCGATCCTGCCGGGGGTGGCGGGGGCGGTGGCGCTGATCCTGGCGCTCTACATGGGGTCGATCCTGCCCATCAACACGGCGGGGCTGGCGCTGATACTGCTGGCAGTGGCATTATTTATAATTGACGTATTTGCCCCGACCCACGGCATCCTGACCGGGGGCGGCATCCTGGCCTTTTTCCTGGGGTCGCTCATGCTGTTCGACCGCGAGCCGGCCTTCCGGCTGTCGCTCGGCCTGGTCATTCCGGCCACGATCCTGACGGCGGCTTTTTTCCTCTTCATCATTGGCGCCGGGCTGCGCGCCCAGTTCCTGCCGGTCAAGTCCGGGCCGGAAACCATGCTGGGGAAGACGGCGGCGGCGCTGACGGCCATCGACCAGGCCGGGGGCCAGGTCATGATCGATGGCGAATACTGGAAGGCCGTCAGCCAGACGCCGCTGGCCAAGGGGGCGGCGGCGGAGATTGTCGGCATCGAAGGTCTCATCCTGAAAGTCAAACCTAAATCCTGAAACAATTATGGAATATCAATCGAATCAAGCCCATCTCGCGGTCAACTTCATGGTCTGGCTGGTGCCGGCCCTCATCCTGCTCTTCATCATCGCCCCCTCCGCCCTGCGCATCCTGCGCGAATACGAGCGGGCCGTGGTCTTCCGGCTGGGCAAGCTGCTGGGCGCCAAGGGGCCGGGGCTGGTCTTTCTCATCCCGGTCGTGGACCGCATGGTGCGGATGGATTTGCGGGTCATCACCATCAACGTGGCCAAGCAGGAAGTGATGACGCGCGACAACGTGCCGGTGACGGTTGATGCGGTGGTCTATTTCAAGATCGTTGACCCGGAAGCGGCCGTGGTGAAGGTGGAGAACTTTCTGCAGGCCACTTCGCTCATTGCCCAGACGACGCTACGCAGCGTGTTGGGGCAGAGCGAGCTGGATGAATTGCTGGCCCATCGCGAGATGATCAACCGCACCCTGCAGGAGATCATCGACGGCCACACCGGCCCGTGGGGCGTGAAGGTCACCGCCGTGGAAGTGCGCGACGTGACGCTGCCCGACACCATGAAGCGGGCCATGGCCAGCCAGGCGGAAACGGAACGGGAACGGCGCTCCAAGGTGATCAACGCCGAAGGCGAGTTCCAGGCCGCGGAGAAGCTGGTGCAAGCCGCCGCCATGATCGCGACCCAGCCCATCGCGCTGCAACTGCGCTACCTGCAGACCATCAATGAGATTTCCGGCGACCGCAACACCACCACCATCATTCCGTTGCCCTTGGAATTGATCACGCCGTTTCTCAAGAAGCCGAATCCGTAATTTTTTCCGCATCATTCACGCCGCCGCAGCAGCGCCGCCAGCCAACGGGGCAATGGCTTGGCCAGGAATGCGGCCTTGCCCTGTTCGAAGGCCGCAACAAAGCGGAAGGGATGGTTCAAGTCTTCATTGTCGAAGATCATCACGGCAGGCAGGTCGCGGATGGCCGCTGCGAGGTTTGCCAATGTCCGCGGAAAACGAGCCAGCAATTTTTCCAACGGCACGTCATGGCCGCCCTGCGAAACGCGCATGGCGACGCGCTGATCGGAAGTGGCCGCGCTGTCGAGGCCGATAAATAACAGCGCCACCTGGTATCCCGCGCGGACGGCCTCTTTGAGAAACGCCAGCTTTTCGCCCGCCGGATCGGAGAAGACGGTTTCCAAAATGAAGCTTTCCCGCCGCTCCAACAAGCGTTGCCGGACGACCCCCGCCAATTTTGCGGCGTCGTACGCCTCCATGCCAAGTTCCCTGGCCAGGATGTCGGCGTTGATCAACCGCAGTCCGGCGGGCTGGAGGTAATTTTCATAGAAGGTGGTCTTGCCGGCGCCGTTGGGTCCGGCCAGGGCCACGAGGATCGGGCGCTTGTCAAGTAATGGAATCACCCTGGCGATTTCTTCGGCGCCGCAGCCTGGAACCGCCGGTTGACGAAACGGCCCGTGGCGCGTTTCCCGGCGGCATCGATGCGCACCAGGAAACCGGGACGGTTCGGGACCGGTTCGTAGTGGGGGTATGGCAAGGTTTCAAGATATTTTATCAGCAGCGCCCGTCCGGCCGGCGTGTTGACGGACTTCACGCACTGGGAGAGAGGAATTGCCGCGGCCCTTTTCGAAAGGGCCAGGGCTTGATGTCCCTGGAGCAATGGCTCAATGGCGCGCCCGAGGTTGGCCCAAAACTCGATCTGGCCGGCAATGGACCGTTCCGCGATTTCGCCCGTCAGCCGCGCATCGAGCACCAAGGCCTCCGAAAGTTTCACCGGTTGGCTCATATCGGAAAGGTGGCATTTTGCCACCTCTTTGTCAATGTGTTCCGAACCGTTCTCCTCCCGCTCCCTTCAGGCCCGCCGCCAGCACTTCGGCGATGTGGCGGGGATGGCTGTCGGGGGCGAGATGCTCGAGTTGATGGCGGCAGCTCGTGCCGGAGGCGACCACCATCGTTCCGGCGGGCTGCGCCTGAATCTGCGCCAGCAGCGGTTGGGCGACTTTGACGGACAGTTCGTATTTATCCGCCAGCGCGCCGAACGCCCCGGCCATGCCGCAACAGCCGGTGTCCAGCAACACCGCCGAGCGCCCCGGCATGCGATCGATGAGGCGTTTCATGAAACCGCAATTCAAGAGCGCTTTGGCGTGGCAGTGGGCGTGAATGGCGATTTTTTCCGGGGCGGCGTTGAAGGCAATGGCGGCGGGGTCGCGCGCCAGCAGGTTTTCCACAAATTCCTCGAAGAGAAAACAGCGCGCCTTGACCTCCGCCGCGCCGGGCAGTTTCAACTCCAGGTAATCCTGCGCGAACATGGAATAGCAGGACGGTTCGAGGAATAAAACCGGTTCGTTTCCGCGGTTTGCTGTCAACAATTCCAGATTGCGGCGGCCCAACCTAGCGGCTTTCTCCAGGCAGCCCTGGCTGAAGGCGGGGCGGCCGCAGCATTGGCGGCCGGCGACCAGGGCCGGGGCAAATCCGGCCGCTTCCAGCACCGCCACCGCCGCCTGGGCGAGGCGCGGCTCATGGTAACGGGCGAAGGTGTCGTCCCAGAGCAGGACCCGGCCGCGCGGGGCGGCGGCCGGGGCCGGGCGCCGCGCCAACCAGCGGTCGAAGCGTTCCGGGGCGTAGAGGGGCAGGGGGCGCCGCGCCGAGATGTCAAAAAGATTTTCGGCCAGGCGCCGCAGCGGGCCGGATTGCAACAGGCGGTTGGCCAGGCGGGGGGCCAGGCAGCCCAGCCAGCCCAGGAGGTCCACGGAGCTGAACAGCCGCTCGCGCCAGGACAGTCCGTGCCGCTGGTGGCGGGCATGAAGGAGTTCGGCCTTGAGCAGGGCCAAATCGACATTGGACGGGCATTCCGAGGCGCAGGCCTTGCAGGCCAGGCAATTGCTCAGCGCCGCTTCCATCTCCGCGCCGCGCAAGGGGTCCGCCGTGCCGCGCCATTCCAGGGCGGCGCGGATGGCGTTGGCCCGGCCGCGCGTGGACATGATTTCCTCGCCCGTGGCGATGAAGGTGGGGCACATGACGGGGGACTCTTTGCGACAGCCGCCGCAGCCGTTGCACTGCTCCAGATTGGCGGTGAACGAGCCGTCCCTGGCGGCAAAAGCCAGGACGGGCGCAAAGGGCAGGGCCAGCTTGTAGCCGGCGCCCAGGCGCAGATTGGAGTCAATCCTAAATCGGCCGTCGGGGAGCAGCTTGCCCGGATTGAACAAGCCGCGAGGGTCAAACACATCCTTGATCTCCCGCATGAGGCGGAGCAAATCGGGGCCGAGTTGCTGCGGCATGTATTCGGCGCGGGCCAGGCCGACGCCGTGCTCCGCCGAGAGCGAGCCTTTGAATTGGCGGACCAGGGCGGCCACGTCGTCGGCCACTTCCCGGAATTTTCGCAGGTCGGCCGCGTCGTGCAGGTCCAGCACCGGGCGGACATGGAGCAAGCCGGCGGCGGCATGGCCGTAGAAGGAAGCCTTGAGTTGCCGCCGCTGCAGGATGGAGACCAGGGCGGCGACGTATTCGGGCAGTTGCCGGGGCCGGACGGCGGTGTCTTCAACGAAGGCGACCGGTTTGGCGTCGCCCTTGCAGCCGGTCAGCAGGGAGAGGCCGGCTTTGCGCATGTGCCAGACCAGGCTCATGGAACCGGCGTCCTGGAGGAGAAGGGTGCGCTGCCCCAGCCACTTGCCGCGCAACGCGGCCAGGCGGTCCCCGTTGTCATCAAAAAATTCGACGATCAAAATCGCCTCGCACGGCTTCGCGTCCAACTCCAGCAAGTCGCGCGCCGCCTTGAAATTCAACTGGCCGCGGGTCTGTTCAAAAAGCGCGCGGTCCACGTGCTCGATGGCGGCCGGTTTGAGGGGGAGCAATTCCACCGTGGCCCGCATGGCCTCCGCCACCGAGGCAAAGAAGATCAGGCCCATGCTCTTGCGGCGCGGCAGCGGCACAATCTTGAGCTCGGCCGACAGAATGGCGGCCAGGGTCCCTTCACTGCCGGCCAGGAGGTGGCTGGCGTTGCGCTCGCGCAAAAAACGGTCCACGCCGTAGCCGGGCCAGCGTTTGAGCAGGTCGGCGGGCATGCGGGCGCGGATTTCGTCGGCGGCATCAACCACCAATTTTTCCAGGCCGGCACTGCCGCCCGCGCCCAGCGTTTGGATGCGCCCGTCGGCCAAAATCACTTCCAGGGAACGGACGTGGTCCGCCGTGCAGCCATAAACCGGGGTGTGGGCGCCGGAGGCATTGTTGGCGATCATGCCGCCGAGGGTGGCGCGCGAGCTGGTCGCCACGTCCGGCCCGAAGCCAAAGCCGGCCGGCTTGAGGAATTCGTTGAGCTGATCGAGCACCACGCCGGCGCCGACGCGCACGGTGCGGCGCTGGAGGTCAAGGCCGGAGATTTCGCGATTGAAGCGGGCCAACTCGACGACCAATCCTTCGCCAATGGCGCCGCCCGAAAGCCCGGTGCCCGCGCCCCGGGGGATGAGCGGCAGGTTCACGTCGGCCGCGGCCCGGATGAGGGCGGAAGCCTGGCGGGCATGGCGCGGGAAAGCCACCGCCGCGGGTTCGATCTGGTAGATGGAGGCATCGGTGGCGTAAAGCTGGCGGGTGAGGTTGTCGAAGGCGATCTGGCAATCCACCTTTTCCAACGAGGCGCGCTGCCGGGCGGAGCAATTCATGGAGAGGCGTCCAATGGATGATGCGTCATTGGAAATCTGTCATGGGCCATCGGTGCTCATGCCGCGGGATTGGCGGCTTCCCCCGCCAGCTTCAGATTGCGCAGGATGCGCGTGGTGGAACGGGCTTTGTTCAAGGTGTAAAAATGCAGCCCCGGCGCGCCGGCGCGCAGCAATTCTTCGCACTGCCGCGTGGCGTATTCGATGCCAAATTCCGCGCAGCCCTCGTCGTCATCGCCGTACTGTTCCAGCCGGGCCTGCAACGGCGCGGGCAGGGCCGCGCCGCACAGCGCGGTGAAGCGCTTGATCTGCTGCGCGCTCAAAATGGGGATGATGCCGGGGCAGAGGGGCGTTGCCACTCCCTTCCTGGCCAGGTAATCGCGGAAGCGGAAGAAATCGGCGTTGTTGAAAAAAAGCTGAGTCAAGACGAAATCCGCGCCGCAATCGATTTTGGCCTTCAACCGGTCCCAATCCACCTCCCGCCCCTCCTGGCAGGCGATATGGCCCTCCGGGAACCCGGCGGCGCCGATGCAAAAGCCGCCCATCTCCTTGATGAAGGCGACCAGTTGATAGGAAAACTCAAAGCCGCCCTCCGTCTTCCGGAACTCGCCGCCGCCGGGCGGGTCGCCGCGCAGGGCCAGGATGTTTTTGACGCCGAGGGCGCGGGCCTCGAGCAGGACGGCCCGCAATTGCTCCGCCGTCGAACCCACGCAGGTCAAGTGGAAAAGGGCGGTCAACTGGTGCTGGCGCTGGAGGCGGTCCACGGTCAGGAGCGTTTTCTCGCGCGTGCCGCCGCCCGCGCCGTAGGTCACGGAGCAATAATCCGGCTGCAATGCCTTGAGGGCGGGGATGGTCTTCTCCAGGAGATTGCGTTCCCCTTCCTCCGTTTTGGCGGGAAAGAATTCGAAGGAGATGACGGGCTGCCGCAAGGCGGCCTTCCGGGCAAAGATGTCGCGGATGAATTCCACTGCCGGTCAATATGGAGGATTTTACGGGCGATTCAAGGCGGCAAAAAAGCGAGGCTGGTGTTGGCCAGCCTCGCCTCTGTTCCCCCGGTTCCCCCTTCTTGACTCAAAGGTCTTAGTAGTCCATGCCGCCCATGCCGCCGCCATGGCCGCCGCCCATCGGGGCCGGTTTCTCCTTCTCCGGCATCTCGGTGATGAGGCATTCGGTCGTCAGGAGCAGGCCCGCGATGGAAGAGGCGTTCTGCAAGGCGGTGCGGGTGACTTTCTTGGGATCGACCACGCCGGCCTTGACCAGGTCTTCATACTCGGCGGTGGAGACGTTGTAGCCCTCGTTGCCTTTGCGCTTCTTGACTTCCTGCACCACGATGGAGCCTTCGACGCCGGCGTTCATGGCCAGGGCGCGCAACGGCTCTTCAATGGCCCGTTTGACGATATCGACGCCGATCTGCTCGTCGCCGCCCAGTTTCAAGGCGTCCAGAACGGGCAGGCAACGCAGCAAGGCCACGCCGCCTCCGGGCACGATGCCTTCTTCCACCGCCGCGCGGGTGGCGTGCAGAGCGTCTTCGACGCGGGCCTTCTTCTCCTTCATCTCCGTTTCGGTTGCGGCGCCGACGTTGATGACGGCCACGCCGCCGGCGAGCTTGGCGAGGCGTTCCTGCAATTTCTCGCGGTCATAGTCGGAGGTCGTCTCCTCGATCTGGCGGCGGATCTGGTTGACCCGGCCCTGGATTTCGGAGGGTTTTCCGCCCCCTTCGACGATGGTGGTGTTTTCCTTGTCAATCATAACGCTCTTGGCGCGGCCCAGTTCGTCCAACTGGATGTTCTCCAGCTTGATGCCCAGGTCTTCGCTGATGAATTTGCCGCCGGTCAGCACCGCAATGTCCTCGCACATGGCTTTGCGGCGGTCGCCGAAGCCGGGGGCCTTGACGGCGCAGATGTTGATGGTGCCGCGCAGTTTGTTGACGACCAGGGTGGCCAGGGCTTCGCCTTCCACTTCCTCGGCAATGATGAGGAGCGGCTTGCCGATCTTGGCCACCTTCTCCAGCAGCGGGAGCATGTCCTTGAGGCTGCTGATCTTCTTCTCGTAAATCAGGACGTAGGCGTCCTCCAGCTTGGCTTCCATCGTTTCCGCATTGGTCACGAAGTAAGGCGAGAGATAGCCCTTGTCGAATTGCATGCCCTCGACCACCTCCAGGGTGGTCTCGATGGACTTGGCTTCCTCGACGGTGATGGTGCCGTCCTTGCCCACCTTGTCCATGGCGTCGGCGATGATTTCGCCGATGGTGGCGTCCCAGTTGGCCGAGACGGTGGCGACTTGCTTGATCTCTTCCTTGTCCTTGACCTTTTTGGAAATCTTGGCCAGGTGTTCGACGGCCGATTCCACCGCCTTGCTGATGCCGCGTTGAATGCTAACCGGGTTGGCCCCGGCGGTGACGAATTTCAAGCCCTGCGAATAGATGGCCTCGGCCAGGACCGTCGCCGTGGTCGTGCCGTCGCCGGCCGCGTCGCTGGTCTTGCTGGCGACTTCGCGCACCATCTGGGCGCCCATGTTTTCGTAGGGATCCTCCAGCTCGATTTCCTTGGCGACCGTGACCCCGTCCTTGGTGACGGTGGGAGAGCCGAACTTTTTGTCGATGACGACGTTGCGGCCCTTGGGCCCGAGGGTGGCGGTGACGGCCCGCGCCAGTTTATTGATGCCTTTCAAAAGCGCCTGGCGCGCCGCTTCTTCGAAGACGAGTTGTTTTGCTGCCATAAATATGTTCCTTGATTAATTGAGTGGGTTAATAACTGCGGGGTTCATTCGATAATGGCGATGATGTCGTCGGCGTTGAAGATCTTGTATTCCTTGTCGTTCAACTTGATCTCAGTGCCGCCATATTTGCTGACCAGCACGCGGTCGCCTTTCTTGACTTCGAACGGGACTTTCTTCCCGTTGTCGTCGGTTTTGCCGGTGCCGAGGGCGATGACGACGCCTTCGGTGGGCTTTTCCTTGGCGGAATCAGGGATGATGATGCCGCCCTTCTTGACTTCCTTCTCCTCGGCGGGTTCGACAAGAATCCGATCGCCGAGAGGTTTGATGTTGATGCTCATAACTGATGTCTCTTTTTGTTTGTACTTGCTGTTTTTATTCTGTTCGAATCAAAATCCCGCCGCACCCGCGACCGGGAAAGTCATTTACGTTGTCATTTTTCCTGGGGAACCAAGCCGCCGGGCAACGGTTCAAAATGCGGTATTTCTTCAATAACCGCCGCCGCCCGCAATAATTGTTTTACAGGTTCCGGCAATGACGGCAAATCACCGTCTTCAAAGTATGTCAATGCCTTCAAACTAATCATCGGATAAAACTGTTCGCCATAGATGGCTTGGGCCGCGCCCAAGGCCTGGGCCAAAGTTATTCCGTTCTTCAACAGCGCCGCCACATCCTCATAATCTTTGCGTTCGCTGCGGCCCTGCACCGAGGCCATTTTGCATCCGGCGACATCCAACGGCGATGCGACGCGCACCAGCCCGTCTTTTGTCCACTCCGGGTCTCTCACCCGCCGTAGTGAAAGTCCGAAAAAGGAAACTTTCACGGGCCCTGTCGTCCGGATTGAAACGGTCAGGGTGTTCAAACCCTTCTGTCGCACGACGGCGCCTTTCAAAAGCGGCAGCGTTTCCAGCAGCTCATCCGCCGCAACGGGCGCGTCGCAAAAAAAATCAAAATCTTCCGACACCCGATGGCCGTAACGCAAGGCCAGGGCCGTGCCGCCATACAGCACAAATCGCGGCGACAAGGCTTTCAATTTCGGCCACAAAGCCCGTTGCGCCTCCGGCAGCGCCGATAATTGCGGCGCAAAACTCATGACAAAGAACGACGAGGCAAATCCGCCTCCGGCAGTTCAAAAAAGTTCCGCCAATAAACCCACGAGCGCCGATCCAAAACCCCGGCCGGAGCATTCAGCAACGCATCCTTAAAAGCTTCCCAGCCAAACGCCTCCCTCACTTCCCGCACCTCCTGCCAGGTGCCGAGCGCCATCACTTGGGCAAGAAACCGTCGCGGATTCGCCAGTGTAACCTCCGGCGCCTGCCACCACATAAGTTCCCCAGCCACACGCTTCAATTGGTCATTTCCCCGCGTCATCAGTTCTTCGCGCTCTCGTCCGTGTTCATTCGGAATGGGCGGCATGCCGCTCGCAATGGCCAGGTTTGCCCGGCGCGCCCCATCCCTGGCATAACGATTTGATAGAAAGTTGTCTTATTTTTTCTCATCGACCACTTCCGCGTCGATGATGGGGCCTTCATCCTTGCCGCCCTTGCCGCCGCCCTCCGGCGCCTCTTCGGGTTTGGCGCGCCCGCCGCCGCCGGACTTGGCCTTGGCGGCTTCCGAGGCCGAGCGATACATCTCGGCGGAAGCGGCCTGCCAGGCTTCATTCAACTTTTCCGTGGCGGCACGGATGGCGGAGAGGTCCTTGTCCTTCAGGGCCTCCTCCAGCGACTTGGCGGCGCTCTCAATCTTTTCCTTCTCCGCGGCTGAAATCTTGTCGCCGTTTTCCTTGAGCATTTTCCGGCTGCGATAGAGGGCGTTGTCGCCTTCATTGCGCGCCTCGACATCCTCGCGCTGCTGCTTGTCCTCCTCGGCGTGGGCCTCGGCGTCTTTGCGCATCTGTTCGATCTCGCTCTTGGACAGGCCGCTGCTGGCGGTGATGGTGATCTTCTGCTCCTTGCCCGTGCCCAGGTCCTTGGCGCTGACGTGCAGGATGCCGTTGGCGTCGATGTCGAAGGCCACTTCAATTTGCGGGACGCCGCGCGGGGCGGGCGGGATGTCCGAGAGATTGAACTTGCCGATGGTCTTGTTGTCGCGCGCGAACTGGCGCTCGCCCTGCAGGACGTGAATTTCCACGCCCGGCTGGTTGTCCGATGCTGTGGAGAAGATTTCCGACTTGCGCGTGGGGATGGTGGTGTTGCGCTCGATCAGCCGCGTGAAGACGCCGCCGAGGGTTTCGATGCCCAGCGACAACGGCGTCACGTCCAGCAGGAGCACGTCCTTGACTTCGCCCTTGAGCACGCCGGCCTGAATGGCGGCGCCCACCGCGACCACTTCATCGGGGTTGACCCCTTGATGCGGCGGTTTGTGGACCAGGCCCTCGGAGGTCTGCACCACCCGCGGCATGCGCGTCATGCCGCCGACCAGGACCAGTTCGTCCATCTTGTCGCCGGTCACGCCCGCGTCCTTGAGACAATTCTTGACGGGGCCGATGGTGCGTTCGAACAAGTCGTCGCACAACTGCTCCATTTTGGCCCGCGTCAGCTTGGCGTTGATGTGCTTGGGGCCGCTGGCGTCGGCCGTGATGAACGGCAAATTGATTTCATAAGTCTGGGCGCTGGAGAGCGCGATCTTGGCCTTTTCCGATTCCTCCTTGATGCGCTGCAAGGCGTCGGGCTGCTTGCGCAGGTCCATGCCGTGCTCTCTTTTGAACTCGTCCAGGATCCAGTCCATGATGCGATTGTCCCAATCGTCGCCGCCCAGGTGCGTGTCGCCGTTGGTGGCTTTGACCTCGAAAACGCCGTCGCCGATTTCCAGCACGGAAATATCAAAAGTGCCGCCGCCCAGGTCATAGACGGCGATCTCCTCGTTCTTCTTCTTGTCCAAACCGTAGGCCAGCGAGGCGGCGGTGGGCTCATTGATGATGCGCAGCACCTCCAGGCCGGCGATGCGCCCGGCGTCCTTGGTGGCCTGGCGTTGCGAGTCGTTAAAGTAAGCCGGCACGGTAATGACGGCCTGGGTGATCTTCTCGCCCAGCCGCATTTCGGCGTCGGTCTTCAATTTGCCCAGGATCATGGCCGAAATTTCGGGCGGGCTGAATTGTTTTGGCTTGCCGTCCACCTCCACTTCCACGGCGGCATCGCCGTTTGGGGCGGCGACGACCTTGTAGGGGACGCGTTTGATCTCCTCGCCGACCTCGCCGAATTTGCGGCCCATGAAACGCTTGATGGAATAGACCGTATTGCGCGAGTTGGTGACGGCCTGGCGTTTGGCGGCGTCGCCGACCAGACGTTCGCCGGTTTTGGTGAAGGCCACGACAGAGGGCGTGGTGCGTTTGCCTTCAGAGTTTTCCAATACCACCGGCTCACCGCCTTCCATGACAGCCATGCAAGAGTTGGTGGTTCCGAGATCGATTCCAATAACTTTAGCCATAAAAAATCCAGAACTTACCAGCAATGGGAGTGCCATTCGAGGCGGCTTTATGCAAGATGCTGGATAATAAGCCATTACATCGCACATGATTGTAGTGTGTCCCGCACGAAACAGCGCCATAGTGGCACAGCGTGTGCCTTCATGTCACACTTTGATGGCACAGTCTTTGCCTCCAAACACCAGCGCTGGGGACCCGGTAGATAATGATTTGTATGTGAAGTTTTAAAACCCGCAACATCCGCTACATCGTTGATGGTCAGGGACTTAAAGTACAACAAAACCCTCAACAAACCCGCAACAGACCCGCAACATTTGGCCCGCAACGGGGGCGATTTTAGATATGAGTTTAGATATGAGATCTGAAGATTATCACCGCTGAACATTTTGGGCGGCAAGGCGCGGGGAGGGTTCTGAGAATGGCGGGTCAAGGAGATCATGGACTTTATGGACGCAATGGACGAAGGATTAAGGCCGTTGCGTCGTGTCTCTTTATATGAAAAAGATTCATCTGCTATTCGTTTGTTGCGCGGTTTTGGTCATTGCATCCGCTTCCGGCCAGCAAAGCCCCGCAAAACCGGGGGCCCTGCCGACGTTCAATCTGAATTTTCCCGGAGGATCGCCGGGGTTACTGGTTGACACCATTGAGCACGCCTGCGGCAAGCCTGTAAATGTCATCATCAATAAACAAGATGAAGACGTTGCTCTGCCAGCCCTTAAAATGACCGGCGTCAACGTGGCGCAGTTGTTTAAGGCGCTGGAACTGGCGAGCGCTAAAAGCGTCAGAGTCGAAAACGGGCCAGGACAGTACTTCACTTCAGTGACGACCAGCTACAGCTTTAAAACCAGCGGTGAGCCGACCGAAAATTCGGTCTGGTATTTCCATGTGGACAGGCCGCCAAAGTTTGACGAACCAGATAAAATGTGCCGCTTTTACAGCCTCGACAAGTACCTCAACTACGGGTTCAGCGTCGATGATATCACCACGGCGATTCAAATCGGCTGGAAGATGGCCGGCAAAACCCATCCGCCCCGGTTGGAGTATCACCGTGAAACGAAGTTACTGATCGCGTACGGCGAGCCCGGCCAACTTAACACCATTGATGAAGTGCTGAGAACGATGCCCGGCTCGAATATCGCGCCCGGCGAACTTGACAAGCTCCGTAACAGCATCAAGGACTTGCAAAAGGAAGTGGCGACCTTGAAATCAACCCTGCCACATCCGCGCCCTGGTGCGCCTTCTGAAGAAAAAACTGGCAAATGAAGCCGGCGTGGCGGCAAATGTATCAGCATTGCACCAGAACCTCCAGTCCTCCAGCTTGCCCGTGGCGCCGGTGGCGGAAGGCGCGTCCGGGGTGGACCTTCAATTGTTGACTCGCCGCATGACCAAAGGAGACGAAGTGGCCTGGCGCATCTTCTACGACCGATATTTTGACCGCCTCTGGCGGTACCTTCTCGTCTGCGCCGACGGCAATGAAGACCTGGCGCGAGAGGCGCTTCAGGCCGCGCTGTTGCGCGTCGCGCGCCATGCGAAGGTCTTTACCCTGGAAGGCGTGTTTTGGAGCTGGCTCACTGTGCTGGCGCACAGCGCTTTTGCCGATGAGACAAAAAAACGGCGGCGCTACTTCTCGTTCCTCGAACGATTCCAACGTCACACGCGGACGCAGCGGGACGCCGGCGGCGAGGACCGCCTGCGGACGTTGTTGGGCCGCCAAATGGCGTCGTTGGCGCCGGATGAACGGCAACTCATCGAACAAAAGTATTTCGGCGGACAATCCGTTCGGGAAATCGCGCTCGAAGCCGACGCGACTGAAAAAGCCGTCGAATCCAGGCTGGCCCGCATTCGCAGGAAGTTGAAGGAAGCCGTCTTGAAAGAATTAGCCGATGAAGGACAACAGTAGCCAGGACGAGTTGGTGAAGGATGTTTTCCCGGAGGAATCGAATCTCCGCGAAACTCTGCTGGCCCGGAGCATCCGCGTTTCGCGCCGCCGCCATGCCTTGAGGCAAGCGCGTTTCATCGGCTTAGCCGCGCTCCTGGCGTTACTTGTCCTGTATTTCCGACCACCGCACCCGCCCCAGGCGCGGACCGGGTCCAAGGCCGGCGTCCCAACAGGCTGTGTGTTCGTTCACACCGAGCCGTTTCCGGCTTCGGCCATCGCCACCACCCGTTCAGGAATGCTCGACGCTGCTCTTGAGAGAGAGCAACCCGTTGAAATTGTCGAAACCGTCCCGGGCAATTACCATCTGATCGGAGACGCGGAACTGCTTTCCCTGGTTGGCCCCCATCCTTGCGCCTTGGTTCGGGTCGGTCCCAATTCGGAGGAACTGATTTTTCTCAATCCAATGGATAGCAATGGCTTCCCGATGAATTGACATAATTGCCCGCCTGGGGGTTGTCTTTCTTTGGGGATGGGCTTGCAGATGGTTACAGCCGGCGGATGAACTGCAGCCGCACCCAATTTTTCCTTCCTGGAGATTTAATCGTCCCACGATGTCCTGTTTGCCAACATTCGTTCGTCGTATATATTGAACAAGCGAAATTTATGAGCGCATAAGGAAAGGAAATAACATGAGCACAAAAGCAGCAGAAACTGAACCGAGAACTCAGCGGCGCGGCCACAAGGTCGTTTCGAAAGAGGAATGGATTGCGGCGCGGAAGGAGCTGCTTGCGGCCGAGAAGGCGCACACGCGGCGCGGCGATGAGCTGGCCAGATTGCGACAGGAGCTGCCTTGGGTTCGAATCGACAAGGATTATCGCTTCGACACCGACGAGGGGAAAGCCTCGCTGGCGGACCTGTTCCGAGGGTGTTCGCAGCTCCTCATCTATCATTTCATGTTTGGGCCTGAGTATGCGGCGGGGTGTCCGTCCTGTTCGGCGATCGCGGACAGCTTCAACGGGTTCGTGATCCACCTGGCCAACCATGACGTGATGCTTTGGGCGGTGTCGAGGGCGCCATTCGCGAAGTTGCAGACTTACAAGCGGCGGATGGGGTGGACGTTTCCGTGGGCGTCGTCGTTCAACAACGACTTCAACTTCGACTTCAACGTGTCGTTCACCCAGGAGCAACAGCGTCAGGGGCTGGTCGATTACAATTACCAGCGCGGCGGGCACGCGATGGATGCAACACCACCTCCGGAGCCCGTCGCCCAGTTCGCGGCCACGTGCGGGACCGACGCCGCCACGTACACGTGCGAAAGGCCGGGCATGAGCGCCTTCGCGCTCGAGGACGACGTCGTTTATCACACCTATTCGAGCTATGCGCGCGGATTGGACGGCCTGTGGGTCATGTACCAATGGCTCGATCGCGCTCCCAAGGGGCGGAACGAGACGGACGGCATCTGGTGGCGTCGCCACGACGAGTACGGGACGCTTACTCAAAAGGCTGACTCATGTTGCTGCGGAGCGGAGACGCGCGCATGACCAATCAACCCTGCTGGTGCAGCGTGACCCAAGATCGTCACGATGCAGCCCGGCCCGCGTCGCCCCGGCGGCGGGCCATGGAGATCGCCGGGTGGATCATTCCAAGCGCCACACTGGTCTTGCTGCCCAAATGTCCGGTTTGTGTGGCGATGTATGTGGCGCTGTTCGGCGGCATCGGCATCTCGGTCGCAAGCGCGTCCATCCGTTGGACATCGTTGGTAGTTTGTATCCGGCTGAGGGAGCACGCCTAGTCTGACCGGGTTCGCTCTGCCAAAATGGCGGTATGGATTCAGCGCAACACGGTTCTCGCCGCCGGCGTTTGACGACCGAAGAACGACGCGCGCCGCGCGCCATCACCAAACGCATCGGCGCCAGCTCATCTCAGCGCCGGAAAATTCACCCCCCTCCCACATGATTCTTTGACACCCGCCGGCTCGTGGCGCAAACTGCGCGCATGCTGCCCACAGCACGAAACTAAATGAAGAGGCGCCTGTTCCTTCAGTTCGCCGCCGCCGCAACGGCCTTTGGGCTGGACGCCAAAGCCGGGGAGGCGACGCGCGCGAAAAAGGGCTTTAAGGTGGAAGCGCAAAGAGACCGTCGCGGCGAGGAGCTTTTGATCATGGGCGGACGCTTCGATTGCAAGGTCTCCGCGCGCGACACCGGCGGCGATCTCTGCGTCTATCACACGTTTCGCGAGCAAAAAGGCGGCCCGGCCTTGCATCTGCACCATCAACAAGACGAATGGTTTTTCGCCATGCGCGGCGACTTCATTTTTCAGGTCGGCGACGACGCCTTCCATTTGCATCCGGGCGATTCGGCGTTCGGGCCACGCAAAGTTCCGCACACTTTTGCGAAGGTCAGCGCCGGGGAAGGAGAAATGCTGATCCTCTTTCAGCCCGCCGGGACCATTGAGGACTTTTTCAAAGAGATGAGCAAGCTGGGCTCCGGCATTCCCGCCAACCAGGAGCGTGACTTAAAGGACCTCTGGGAACGCCACGGCATGCGCGTCGTCGGGCCTCCGTTGAAGCTCTCGTGACAGCCCCTGCCTTGGGCAAGGAAGAGCCAAGGCGCGAATCCTCGCGAAACGCGCAATTATTGACGATGGGGAATTGGCGTCGAGAGCCGGTTTCAAGTGGCCGGCGGATGGAATCGCGTTTTGGAGAATCCATGTCGCCATACTGACAGAACGCGCCGGTACAGCATAGGCGTGGTTGCTCAGCCGGATACGGTAGTTCTGTGTATCGTCGCCCTGTCCTGCCTGGCGCTGAAAAGTCTTTGCCGGCTGGCCTCTCACGGAAACAGATTTTGATTCCAATTACTTTAGCCACAGAAATTCAGATCTTGCCAGCAATGGGAGTGCCATTCATTGTGTTATCATGTTGGCTTACAACCACATATAGATATTTTGGCTCCTTAGGGGAAAGGCATTAAGTGCCATAATGGCGCACTTTTTGCGTTACAATGCGGCTTCGTGTCACACTTCTGTGGCACAGCGAAGCGCCTAATAAAAGCAAACTGATTGGAAACCGCGTGCCGTCGCCAAGGCCAATTGGTCTCTGTCTCCTGAGACGAAAATGTCCGGATTGATCTGTTCCAACATGGCGACATGCAAAACGTCCGAGCTGCGAGCTTTCAAGCGCCCGGCCAGACCGGCACTGATCTGATGCGCGTCCTTGAGCGCCTCGTCCCAGTCCACGACCGCTGATTCGAATGGCCCAACATGAAGCAGATGAGAAAAGAAACGTCTCAATCCCTCGATCAGTTCCAACTTGGGCGGATTGGGTCGCAGGCACAAATCGCGCAGCGTACTGATCGTCTCGAACCGGGACCACTCTGACACCAGGAAATCTTCCGTTTGATGATCCGAAAACCAGCTTCGCGCTGTGGCGTTGAGGGCATCAGGCGTGTATAGCCAGGAAACCAGGAACGAAGCGTCTGGATAGATTGTCGTTGGCGCAGATCCCGCAGGGCAGCCTGAGTGTCCTGGACAGGCGCGCCTTTACACAGGCGATCCAACTCCGTGTGGATTTGCTCCGCGGAAAGCCGGACGCGCTTGCGTCGCGAAACGACAAGCGGCTCCTTCCCGTCCTCAAGTTGCAACGATTCGCCCGGCTTCAAGTGCGAAGCCAGCGATGGATTGCGAACCAGTTCACGCTTTGATATCGTCTTCATGCTGACAAATATGTCAGCACACTCCAAGAATTGCAATCTTTTTTTGCTTCAATCTTCTTCCTCCCCATGAACCCCCCATCGAAAAAGCAGCCTCCTCTCCCCAACCCTCTCCTCCACAAGTGTGTGGAGGAGAGGGAGAACACGGGGAATGTATCCTTTCATGAGCCAGCCGTGTCTTCCTCTGCGCTCTCATCCACTCCGCGTGAGTTTTCTCCATTCGCCACCACGGGCGGCTCGGCGCCTTGTTTCATCCAGATCATGAGGATTCCAATGTCCGATGGCGAAACGCCGGAGATGCGGGCGGCTTGGCCCAAGGTGGCGGGTTGTATCCTGGCGAGCTTTTGTCGGGCTTCGGTCCGCAGACTGGGGATTTTGCCGTAGTCCATCCAGGATGGGATTTGTTTGTCCTCGAGCGTTTTCATCTTCGCCACTTCGACTTCCTGGCGAGCGATGTAGCCCTCATACTTCAAAGCGATCTCGACTTGCTGGATCACCTCGGCCGGCAATGCGCCGTTCTTTTTGGGCAGGCTGGCGTAAGTCGTCTCAGGGCGACGCAGGAGTTGGGCGAGCGTGTCGCCGCCTTCGCGCGTTTTCTCCAGCCTGGCTAACTCGGCGTCTATCGCCACTTTTTTGGCTTCGATTTGCCGAAATCGGTGCTCGGGCAACAAACCGATGTCATGGCCCAAGGCGCTTAGGCGGAGGTCGGCATTGTCCTGGCGGAGCAGCAAACGATACTCGGCGCGTGAGGTGAACATCCGGTATGGCTCGATCGTCCCCTTTGTGACCAAGTCATCAATCAGCACGCCGATATAGGCTTCGTTCCGGCGGAGAATGATCGGGGGGCGGTTCTGGACGCGGCGAACGGCATTGATGCCGGCCATGATGCCTTGAGCGCCGGCTTCTTCATAACCAGAGGTGCCATTGATTTGCCCGGCCAGGAAAAGGTTGCGGCAGACCTTGGTTTCCAATGACGGCTGGAGCTGGGTCGGGAAAGCGAAGTCGTATTCAACGGCATAAGCAGGGCGCATGATGTCCGCCTTCTCACAGCCGATGATGGTTCGGACGAGCGCGACCTGGACTTCAAAGGGGAGGCAGGTCGAGAACCCGTTCGCGTAAATCTCGTCCGTGGCGATTCCTTCCGGTTCAAGGAAGATCTGCTGGCGTTCCTTCTCAGGGAACTTGACGATTTTGTCCTCGATAGATGGGCAGTATCTCGGTCCGATCCCCTCAATGACGCCTGAATACATGGGGGACTTGTGCAGGTTGGCGCGGATGATTTGGGCAGTGGCATCGGTTGTGTAAGTGATGAAGCAAGGCAACTGGCCATTAATCTGGGCAAGAATCGAACCTGGGGGGTATCGGCCGCGCGTCCCGGATTGTTCCACGTGGAACAATTCGTCCTTCCAATGGGTGAAGTAGGGTGGCGGTTCGTCGCCAGGCTGGATTTGGGTCTTCGAGAAATCGATGCTCCGTCGCAAAAGCCGCGGGGGAGTGCCGGTTTTGAGCCTGCCGAGCTCGATGCCCAGTTCTTTCAACGAACCGGATAGTCCCATCGCCGCCGCTTCCCCTGCCCGGCCGCCGGCTTGCTGGTTGGTTCCAATGTGCATCAGACCCCGCAGAAACGTCCCCGTGGTCACGACGATGGTCGTGCCGAGGTATTGGACTTCCAACGTGGTTTCCACGCCGCAGGCCGTGCCGTTCTTGCAAAGAATCCTGGCAACCTGGCCCTGCTTGACATCGAGCCTTGGCTCACGTTCGCAAACCCATTTCAGCCGAAACTGGTATGCCTTCTTGTCGCACTGGGCGCGAGGCGCCCAAACGGATGGACCTTTCTTGGTGTTGAGCATCCGGATCTGCAAGCCGGTCATGTCGGTCGCTATGCCCATCTCACCGCCCAAAGCGTCGATTTCGCGCGCAAGATGGCCCTTTGCCAAACCGCCGATGGCAGGGTTGCAGGACATCTGGCCGATCGTGTCGGCATTGATGGTTAGCAGGAGGGTCTGGCATCCCATCCTTGCCGCCGCCAATGCAGCCTCGATTCCGGCGTGCCCGGCGCCAACGACGACGACATCAAATTGTTTTGGATAGACGAACATGTCAGCTTCAGTAAATCAAAGACGCAGGCGTTGTCAATGGGAGCTATATTTGACCCTCCGCGACGGCTGGGTCGTGAAGGGCCGGAGGAGAGGTTGGAAAACCTCCTCCCCATGAACCTCCCATCGAAAAAGCAGCCTCCTCTCCCCAACCCTCTCCTCCACAAGTGTGTGGAGGAGAGGGAGAAGACGGGGAAGGTTTCCCTTCATGAGCCAGCCGTGTCCTTACGTCGGCTCGTACAGATGCTTGCTGGCCTTTAACGTTAACGTTACAGATTTGTGCCATTATTGCTATGGTTTCCAGCGTCTTTTGACCTGAAAACGATGCCAGATTCTGAATAACTCCACACATAATTCAACGCAAAAACGACCGAGAAACAACTGATTCTTTATTGATTTGACAGGTTTCTGCATTCTTTATCGTTACCGGCAGGGTTATAAGTTTCTGTGAACCAGACTGGACAGCAACTTTAACGTCAATAATGAGAATCCGCCACATCTGACTGTCAACTATGTGTCAACTATGGGCATCCGCGCAACGCAGAGTGAGGTGGACGATTTCGGCGGGCGCGTTGATTCGGAGCGGGAACCAGTTGCCAACGCCGTTGGAGACGATCAGTTGCCCCGGTCCCCGCGTGTAAAGCCCCGACCAGTAGCGGAAGAAGAACGGCCCGCCGCCGTGCCGGCTGTCAAGCATCAACTGCCCGCCGTGCGTGTGGCCGGAGAGGGTCAGCGGCAGTCCCGACTCGACGGCCGCGTCGAAAGCGTGCGGATGATGGGCCAGCAGGATGGGGAAGGCGTCCGGCTGGCGCTGCTTGACAAGCTGGCGGAGCCAACTGGCCGTGACCCTCTGGAATTGCCGGGCGGAATAGCCGCCCACCCAGCGCAAGCCGAAGAGCTGGACCGGCCAGCCCCGGACATTGGCCACCGCCGATTCATTCAACAAGAAGGGCACGCCGGAGGCCCTGACGCGCCGCTCGAATTCGGCGCCATTCTCCAGCAAATCATGGTTGCCCTCGATCATCCAGAGGCCGTAACGCGCCTCCATGGCCTTGACCAGGGCCAGTCCCTCGGAAAGATCGGCCAGCTTGTAGTCAATCAGGTCGCCGGTCAGCAGGACAAGATCGGCCCGGAGAGCGTTGGTGGCGCTGACCATGTCGCGCAACACCCGGCCGGAAGTCATCCGGCCCACATGCACGTCGGTTACATGGGCGATGGTCATCCCATCCAGTGCGCGGGGCAGGGTGGGCATGGAAAGCGTCAGCCGCCGCACGCGGAAACTGCTGAGTTGCGCCAGGGCCACGCCAGTCAAAGTGCAGGTGAACAATGGCGGCGTCAGGGCGGCGGCGGCGCCCATGAATTGCCGCCGGGTCAGCGCGCTTCCGTCGGCGGGAGCCGGCGTGGGACGTTTGGGCAGGAGACCCAGTGCTCGTTCAAACCGCCGAACCGCCCATGCGGATAACCACACCATGCCCGGCGGCAGAAATACGGCAATGCCGAACAAGTGCCAAAGGACGACCGCCACAAGGATCACCTTCGGCGCATGCCCGATCAAATCGACATGATACCACGAGCCGACAATGATCGAAACAAGGGCAGCCGTCTGTCCCCCCATAAAAAGGCAGACCAGGAGGCGCCATCGGCTGCCTTTCGTCAGGCGCATGGCGACGACCCACCAGACGACATCCAGCACGATCATCAGGGGGAGGATCATTACATAGAACCAGAACCAGAACATGGCACCAAAATAATCCAGTGTTGGGCGCCCCGCAACGCGAATGGGGATGTGGACGGTGTGGACAGAGAGGATTGCAAGGGCTACAAGGATATTGCGCCGCCGGCGCCGGGAAGGGCGGGCTTGCGGATTATCCACAGGGCGCAGATTAATTGCCAAGAGGGCGGCGCAGACGCAGAGTAACGTTCCGTCAGCCATGATGAAGTTCAAAAGCGCCGGGTGGACAGGGGAGACTCCGGAGACCATCAACCGCCGACACAACTCAACGTGTGTTCTTCAACTGACGCGGCGATTGAACGTCGTCCTTCTTGCGATTTCCGCGGTTGTCGCCGGTGACATAACTGGAGCGACTGCCGCCACAAATGTTGTCGATGCCACGACGCTGCGCGGCAAAGTGATGTGCGGCTACCAGGGCTGGTTTCGATGTCCCGGCGACCAGGCCAAAGAGGGCTGGATTCATTGGAGCCGCGATCCGTCAAGAATTGCGCCCGACACGCTCACTGTCGAGATGTGGCCGGACATGAGCGATTACCCCGCCGACGAACGTTTTCCGGCGCCGGGTTTTTCCAGCGCCGACGGCGCCCAGGCTTGTCTTTTCAGCAACGAGCAACCCGGCACCGTACGGCGGCACTTTCAATGGATGCGGGAGTATGGCATCGACGGCGTCTGGCTGCAGCATTTCCTGGTGGACTTGCCGGGCGGCCCCATCGAAACCCGTTACGCCTCGCGCTGCCGGGTCTTGCAAAACGTGCGCGCCGCCGCGCAGGAAACGGGGAGGGTCTGGGCCGTCACATTCGACATTGCCGCCCTGCCGGCCGACAAAATTGTTGACGTTCTGACGCGGGAGTGGAAGAAGCTGGTCCAGGAAGGGGTGACGCAGGACCCGCGGTATCTCCACGAAAGAGGGCTGCCGGTGGTGGAGATTTGGGGGTTTTATCACGGGAACCCGCACAACCGGATGACGGCGAAAGTCGCGAACCAATTGATTGATTTCTTCAAGTCAGCCGGGTCCGCGAACCGCGCCTGGCTGGTGGGAGGCGGCGACTGGCAATGGCGCCACAATCCGGACCCGGAATGGCAGAAGTTCATCCGGCGGTTGGATGCCTATTCACCGTGGAACGTTGGAAACTATTACAAGGATGACAATGGGGCGCACGCTGCGACCGGGTCCTGGCCCCAGGACAAACGGGAATGCGACAAATGCGGCCTGTTGTGGCTGCCGGTGGTTTATCCCGGCTTTAGCTGGGACAACCTCCAAAAGCTCCCCCCTGGAACTTCTCTCATCCCGCGACGGGACGGCAAATTTTTGTGGGAACAATTCCATGCATTGTCGGAACTGCAGGTTGACACAGTTTGCGTCGCCATGTTTGACGAGGTGGACGAAGGCACAGCCATATTCAAGGTGACTTCCTCGCCGCCTGTTCCAGGGCATTTTGTGACTTACGAAGGTCTTCCCAGCGACTGGTATTTGCGACTCGTCGGTGAAGCAACCAAATTGCTCCACCAAAAGCAGGAAGTCCCCGCCTCGATTCCAATCCATTTCTAACGCAGGATGATGGCGCTGCGATGGGGATGCGGACGGCGTGGACAGGGTGGACTGCATTGGCCGGCTGCACTGAAAAACTTGAATCCACGGAATGTTCTGGCACTTTGGCTGGCGAGGGCCTCTGTGGCTCCGTGAAATGAGTCTATTACGGCAGAATTCGGTTGTTTTTCCCGCGTCTCTTCGATGCGGGGTCGTGGCGAGTGCGGCGGTGGCTGCGGGATTGTTTTTTTCCGGTTGCAAGGAGAAGCCGCCGGCGCCGCCGCTTGTCCAGGTGCAGGTGGTGACCGTCACGCCGCGCGATGTGCCCATTTACCAGAAATGGATCGGCACGCTGGACGGCTATCCCAACGCGCAAATCCGGGCGCAGGTCAGCGGTTACCTGGTCCAGCAGGATTATGCCGAGGGCGGCGCGGTCAAGAAAGGGGACCTGCTGTTTGAAATCGATCCGCGTCCGTTCCAAGCGTCGCTGGACCAGGCGGAGGGCAAGCTGGCCCAGGACCAGGCCCAACTGCGCAAGACGGAGTTGGATGTCCAACGCTACAGGCCGCTGGCCCGGGACCAAGCCATCAGCCAGGAAGAACTGGACGATGCCGTCCAAGCCAATCTTATGGCCGAGGCGGCGATCCAATCCGACAAAGCGGCGGTGGAAAGCGCCACGCTGAATCTCGGTTTCTGCAGGATCACGTCGCCCATTGACGGCATCGCCGGGACGGCGCAGGCGCAGATCGGCGACCTGGTGGGGCCGGGGACGGCGGCGCTGACCACGGTATCGACGGTGGATCCGATGAGGGTGTATTTCAGCATCAGCGAGCAGTCGTATCTGGCCTTTTGCCATCAGTTCACCAACGCCACCGAGCGGGGGGCCTACCGGTCGGAGATGGAATTGCAACTGATCCTGACCGACGGCTCGACGTATCCGCTGCCGGGCAAATGGCTTTTCACCAGCCGGCAGGTCGATGTCAACACCGGCACGCTCCAGATCGCGGGGGTGTTTCCGAATCCCGATTACGTGCTGCGCCCCGGCCAATACGCGCTGGTGCGGGCCAAGGTCGAAACGCGGCATGAAGCGATCCTGTTGCCGCAACGCGCGGTGATGGAGTTGCAGGGGTCCTACCAGGTCGCCACGGTCGATGCCGGGAACACGGCGCATGTCAGACCGGTGCGAGTGGGGGAACAGGTGGGAAATGACTGGCTGATCGAGAAGGGCCTGGCGGCCGGGGAACGGGTGGTGGTGGAGGGGACGCAGAAGGCCAGGGAAGGGACGGTCGTGGATGCGGAGCCGTATCAAGCCCCCGGGACAAACGCGGCGGCGGGCGTGAGCAGGAAATGACGGAGCCCCCGGCGTCATGTACCGCTTTTTTATCAACCGCCCCATCGTTGCGATGGTCATCGCCATTCTCATGGTGTTGGTGGGCCTGGTTTCGACGAGCACCCTGCCCATATCGCAGTTCCCCAGCGTCGTCCCGCCGGAAGTCCGCATCCAGACGACGTTCGTGGGGGCCGACGCGGAGACCGTCCAGCAATCGGTCGCCACGCCCATCGAGGAGCAGATGAGCGGGGTGGACAACATGAACTACATGTATTCGATCAACGCCAACAACGGCGTGATGCGGATGGTGGTCAATTTCGATGTCAAGACGAATCCGGACGTGGACCAGATGCTGGCGCAGTTGCGCGAACAGCAGGCGGCGCCGCTGCTGCCGGCGGCGGTGCAGAATTACGGGGTGACGATCCTGAAGTCCCCCACCACGCCCATGCTGCTGGTGGCGCTCTATTCGCCGCGCGGGACGTATGACGCGACGTTTCTGGCCAATTACGCCTACATCAATCTGGTTGACCAGATCACGCGGGTCAAGGGCATCTCCAACATCAACGTCTTCGGGGCGGGCCAGTATGCCATGCGTTTCTGGCTCAACCCGGACAAACTGGCCAAGCTGAACATCACGGCCAGCGACGTCATCAAAGTCATCAACGCCCAGAACACGGTCAATCCCGCCGGGCAGATTGGCGGGCCGCCGTCGCTGCCGGAGCAGGAGTACACCTATACTGCCATCGCGCAGGGCCGGCTGATCACGGAGCGGGAATTTGGGGACATCGTGGTGCGGGAGAACCCGGACGGGTCGGTGGTGCGGCTGCGGGACGTGGCGCGCATCGAGCTGGGGGCGCAGCTTTACAGCCTGGCCGGCCGCCTCAACGGCAAGCCCTCCGCCGTCCTGGCCATTTACCAGTTGCCCGGCTCCAACGCCCTGGACGCGGCCCGGGACGTGAAGGCGCTGATGAAGCAGCTCCAGCAGCGGTTCCCGCAGGATCTGGACTACGTGGTTTCGCTGGACACGACGCTGGCGGTGAGCCGGGGGCTGGAGGAGACGCTGACGACCCTGTGGCAGGCGCTGCTGCTGGTGACGCTTGTCGTTTATATTTTTCTGCAAGGCTGGCGGGCCTCGCTCATTCCGCTGCTGGCCGTGCCGGTGTCGCTCATCGGCACGTTCATCCTGTTTCCGATGTGCGGATTTTCCATCAACACCCTCTCGCTCTTCGGGCTGGTGCTGGCCATCGGGTTGGTGGTCGATGACGCCATCGTGGTGGTGGAAGCGGTGGAGCGGCACATCGAGGAAGGCATGGCGCCCAAGGACGCGGCCTTGAAGGCCATGCAGGAAGTGTCGGGGCCGGTGGTGGCCATCGCGTTGATCCTGGCGGCGGTCTTCGGGCCGACGGTGTTCATCCGCGGCGTCACGGGGCGGCTCTACCAGCAATTCGCGCTGACCATTGCCATTTCGGTCCTCTTTTCCGCCTTCAACGCGCTGTCGCTCAGCCCGGCGCTGTCCGCGCTGCTGTTGAGGCACCGGAAACCGACGGGCGGGCCGTTGTGGCGGTTTTTCGGCTGGTTCAATCGCGAGTTCGGCAAGGCGACCAACAAATACGTGCAATGGAGCGAACACATCATCCACCACAGCGGCTTGAGCCTGGTGGCGCTGGGGGCTGTCGCCGCGCTGGCCGTGTTCATCGGGAGCAAACTGCCTTCGTCGTTTTTGCCGGAAGAAGACCAGGGCTACATGTTCATCAACGTGCAACTGCCCAACGCCGCCTCGCTGCCGCGCACCTCCGAATTTTGCCGGCGGGTGGAGCAGGTGCTGGCCAGGACGCCGGGAGTGAGGTATTACACGACGGTGCTGGGGTTCAGCCTGCTCAGCCAGGCGCAAACGACTTACAACGCCCTGTTTTTCGTCAACCTGAAGCCGTGGGATGAGCGCCGCAAGGCCGGGGAAAAAATGGCCTCCATCCGGGCCCACATCAACCAGGAGCTGGCCGCCATGCCGGAAGCCAACGCTTTTTCCTTCCCGCCTCCGGCCATTCCCGGCGTGGGCACGGCGGGCGGATTCACCTTCATTTTGGAAGACCGGGCGGGGCTGGACCCGTCGTTCCTGACCACCAACCTCAACGCCTTCATGGCCGCGGCGGGCCAGCGGAAGGAGCTGGCCGGCTTGAGCACCAGCTACCTGCCCAGCGTGCCGGAGGTGTATGTCAACGTGGACCGGGACAAGGTGCTCAAGCAGGGGCTGGACCTGGGCGAAGTCTATACGACGTTGCAGACCTTCATGGGCGGTTACTTTGTCAATTATTTTAATCGCTTCGGCCGGCAATGGCAGGTGTACGTGGAGGCGGACGACAAATACCGCTCCAGCCCGGACAACATCGGCCTGTTCTACGTGCGCAACCGCCGGGGCCAGAACGTCCCCCTCTCGGCGGTGGCGCGGGTGGAACGCCGCACCGGGCCGGAATTTGTCATGCATTACGACGAATACCGCTGCGCGCAAATCAACGGCAGCGCCGCCCCCGGCTACAGCTCCGACCAGGCGACCAAGGCGCTGGAGGAGGTGTTTGCCCAAACGATGCCCAACGGCATGGGGTTCGACTATTTCGGCATGTCCTTCCAGGAACAGCAGGCGGCCAAAGGCGTGCCGCGCATCGCCATTTTCGGGCTGTCGCTGGTGTTTGTCTTCCTGATCCTGGCGGCGCTTTACGAGAGTTGGTCGCTGCCGTTCAGCGTGTTGATCAGCACGCCGGTGGCGGTGTTGGGCGCGTTCCTGGCCCTGTGGTGGCGCCATTTCGAGAACAACGTTTATGTGCAGATCGGCCTCATCATGCTGATCGGGTTGTCGGCCAAAAACGCCATCCTCATCGTCGAATACGCCAAGACCGAAGTGGAACGAGGCAAGTCCCTGGCCGAGGCGGCGCTGATCGGCGCGCGCATCCGGTTGCGGCCGATTTTGATGACGTCCTTTGCCTTCGTGTTCGGGTGCCTGCCGCTGTGGTTCGCCACCGGGTCCGGCGGCATGTCGCGCCGCACCCTCGGCACGGTGGTCATCGGCGGCATGTTGGGCTCCACCTTGCTGGGCATTTTCATCATCCCCGTCAATTTCTACGTCGTGGAGAAGCTGGGCATACGATGGAAGAAACACCCGCCCGCGCCGCCGGCGGAGGGCGGCAAGCCGTGAGCGCGGCGCGCCAGTTCGGATGGTGGCCGGCGCTGGTTCTGGCCTTGCTGGCCGGGTGCGCCGTCGGGCCGGATTACAAACGCCCGCCGGTCAGCGCCCCGCCACTGTTCCGCGGCGACACGTCGGGCCGGACCAATTCCTTCGGGGACATGCCGTGGTGGGAAATGTTCAAGGACGACACCTTGCAGGCGCTGATCCGCACGGCGCTGACCAACAACTACGATGTCCGCATCGCCGCGGCCCGGGTGGAGCAGGCCCGGGCCTTGGTGGAGGTGAGCCGGTCGGGATATTTTCCGCAGTTGACTTACCAGGGAGCCTACGGCCTGGGCAAGAATGTGCAGGAGGGCACGGCATTTCCGAACGCAGGCAAGAACCATTGGTATGAGGCTCTGGGCAACGCGTCGTGGGAGATTGATTTGTGGGGCCGCATCCGGCGTCTGAGCGAAGCGGCCCGGGCGCAATACCTGGCCACGGAGGAGGCGCGGACCAACGTGATGATTTCGCTGATCAGCATGGTGGCATCGGATTATTTTCAATTGCTGGCGCTGGACCAGGAATTGCGGATCGCGCGGGACACGACCAATTCGTTTGAGCAAAGCTTGAAATTGTTTACCCAACGGCTGCAAGGCGGGGTGGCGTCGAAGCTGGAAACGTCGGCCGCGGAGGCGGAGGAGGCGGCGGCGGCGGCGACGATTCCTGAATTGGAACGGCAAATTGTGGCGCAGGAAAATGAGCTCAGGGTGTTGCTGGGGATGAATCCCGGCCCGGTCCTCCGCCGCAAGAAACTGCTTGAAGAACTGTTGCCGCCGGACGTGCCGCCCGGATTGCCCTCCACGCTGCTGGAGAGGCGGCCGGACATCCGTCAGGCGGAGGAGGCGGTGCGCTCGGCCAACGCGCAGGTTGGGGTGGCGGCGGCCAATTTTTATCCACAAATTAGTTTGACAGGACTGTTTGGGCGGGTGAGCGCGGAGTCGTCCGCGTTCACGGCCGGCGGGGCCAGCGCGTGGAGCGGGGCGGCGAACGTCGTGGGCCCGATTTTTGAGGCGGGGCTGTTGAAGGGGGAACTGAAGCAGGCACGGGCGGCCTGGAGGGAGGCGACACTGCAGTATCAATCTGCCGTGCTCAACGCCTTTTCGGAAGTGAGCGATGCGCTGGTCGCGCGCGAGCAATTGCAGCAGGAGCGCGTGGCGCAAACCCGCGCCGTGGCGGCCTACGAGGAGGCGGTGCGGGTGGCGGGCGAGCGTTACCACGCCGGCCACGCCAATTACTATGAGTTGCTGCAGGAGCAGCAACTGCTTTTCCCCGCCGAAGACGCCCTGACCCAGGTGGAACTGAACCAACTGCTGGCGATTGTGCAACTATACCGCGCCCTGGGCGGAGGGTGGCAGCAGATGAAATGAGTTATCACTTCATCGCCCGACAGATTTGGAGTAATTGAACAAAACCGTGGCGCCAAGCGCGTCAGGCGTCCCTCCGGAAACATCTACTCCGTCGCGACCTTCAGCGCCACCACGGGGTGGCGCAACACTTGGGTCTGATAGGTGTAGCCGGCGGCGATGGTTTCGGCCACAGTGCCGCTTTCCACGGTGGCCGTCTCGTCCTCCAATTGATGCTTCTTCGGGTCGTAGGGCTGCCCCGCCTCGGCGAGGACCTGCACCAGCCCGATGCGGCGGACGGTTTCCAGACAGTCCTTCTGAAAGCGGTCGATCTGTTCGATCAGGTCAGGGTGGCCGGAATGCCGGGCCGCCGTGAACAACGCATAGACGTGATCCAAAAGAAACACGATGACCTGCAATCGCTCCGTTTCGTCCCGGCGCAGCTTATCCGCCTCGACGCGCAGATGCTTTCTCTCCATCTCGCTGCTCCGTTCCATGAAGGCGGCGAGCGATTTGGCCTCCGCCACCAGTGTGTCGGCGACTTTTTTGGCGCTTTCGGCGGCTTCCTCGGTATGGGTTTTCAATTCCAGCCATTGGTTGGTCGCGCCGTTGATATTCGCCGCCAGTTGGTCCAGCTTCTGGATCTGGGCGGTGGCGTTCGTCAGCAATTTGGCCTGGGACAGCGCCTGTTCGTCCACATTGCGCCGCAGGAATGGCGTCACGAAACACCAGGCGCCCAAGGCCCCGCACAGCACCAGCAGACAAGCCTCCTGCCACGTAGGCGGACGATGGCCGAATGCCAGCAAGGCGCCGACGATGCCCAGCAACAGGGCGTCGGCCACGATAAACGGCCACAAGGGCAGGGGCGCTTTCTCATTGTTCATCTTCCCGCTAGGGTAATCGGAAACCGCCAGGCGTAAATTAAAAACGGCGCGCGCGTTTAAATTGGTGCGGGCGCCGAAACGGGGCTAAATTGCCTTCTCAAATGGCCGGCAGCGCCACCATCCAAACACGGGAGCCAGCCGCGGTCGAAATCCCCGTCCCGCGGCCGCGCCCTGAATTGATGGCGCCGGCGGGCGATTGGGACTGCGCCCGGGCGGCGGTCGAGAACGGCGCCGACGCCATCTACTTCGGCCTGGAACGGTTCAACGCCCGGATGCGGGCCGACAATTTCAGGACGGCGGACCTGCCCAGGTTGATGGATTATCTGCATCGGCGGGGCGTCAAAGGTTATGTGGCGTTCAACATCCTGGTTTTCGCCAATGAGATGGCCGAGGCGGAGGGCTGGCTGCGGACGCTCATGGCGGCGGGCGTCGATGCCGCCCTGGCGCAGGACGTTGGCATCTGCCGGCTGATTCGAAGGCTCTCGCCGGACTTCCCCATCCACGCCTCGACGCAAATGACCATCACCAGCGCCGCCGGGGTGGAATTTGCGCGCGAGCTGGGCTGCCAGCGGGTGGTGCTGGCGCGCGAATGCTCGCTCAAGGAAATCAGCGCCCTGGCCGCGCCCGCCGCCGGCCCCGCCGCGCTGCCGGTGGAGGTTTTTGCGCATGGGGCGCTGTGCGTGGCTTACTCCGGCCAATGTTTGACAAGCGAGGCGCTGGGCGGCCGTTCCGCCAACCGCGGCGAGTGCGCCCAAGCCTGCCGCATGCCTTACGATCTCCTTTGCGACGGCCGGCAAGTCCCGCTGGGCGACCGCCGCTATCTGCTCAGCCCGCGCGACCTGGCGGGGTTGGACGTTTTGCCGGAATTGCTCCGCGCCGGCGTGGCGGCGTTGAAGATCGAGGGGCGGCTCAAATCGCCCGAATACGTGGCCAACATCACGCACATCTACCGGCGCGCCCTGGACGAGCTGGCGGCCCGGCCCGAGGCGCGCCCGGCAGCGGACGGCAGCACGCGTTACAACATGGAAATGGCCTTCTCGCGGGGCCTGCACACCGGCTGGCTGGGCGGCACCAACAACCAGGCGCTGGTCCACGCCCGCTTCGGCAAAAAGCGCGGCGTTTACCTGGGAGCGGTGGGGCGCGTGGAGGGGCGGCGCGTGTTTTTGCGGCTGGAAGGGCCGCTGAAGCCGGGCGATGGAATTGTATTTGACTCAGGCCGCCCCGATGAGGAGGAAGAGGGCGGCAGGGTCTATGAACTGGAGCCGGCAGCCGGCCCCGGCGCGGCGGCCCTCTCCTTCGGGCGCGGCGACGTCAATTTCAGCCGCATCCACCCGGGCGACAAGGTTTGGAAGACGAGCGACCCGGAGTTGGACCGCAAGCTGCGCCGGAGTTTCGCCGGAGCGAAGCCGCATTTCCGGCGGCGCCTGGACATGGAGGCGCTGGGCGGGGCCGGGCAGCCGTTGCGGCTGATCGGGCGCGACGAACCCGGCCACGTCGTGCAACTGGATTCGGCCATGCCGCTGGCCCCGGCGCAAAAGCAGCCGCTGACCACGGAACGGTTGCGCGGGCAGTTGGGCCGCCTGGGCGGCACGCCCTTCGCCTTGGGCAACCTGCGCAATGGCCTGCGGGGCGAAGTCATCCTGCCCATGAGCGAGTTGAACCGGCTGCGGCGCGAGTTGGCGGACGAAATGGAGCGCCTGCGCGCCCAGCCGCCGCGATGGACCTTGAACCCGCCCGCCCCGCAAGGCCCGCTACCGCGCCCGGCCGCCGCCCCGCGCCGCGCCGCAACCGCCGCGCAACTTTTTGTGCTCGTGCGGGACATGCCGCAACTCGAAGCGGCCATCGCCGCCGGCCCGCCCTTGATTTACTGCGAATTCGAGGACCCGAAAAAATACCGCGAAGCCGTGGCCCGCGTTCGCGCGCGGCCATCGGCGCCAGGGCCGGGGCCGGAAATCTTCGCGGCCCCGCCGCGCGTTTTCAAGGCGGGCGAAGAATGGATTCTCAAACAAGTGCGCTCCTGCGAAGCGGACGGCTACCTGCTGCGCAATTACGATCATCTGCGGTTCTTCGCCGACAGCCGGCGGGTGGCGGATTTCTCGTTCAACGTGGCCAACGAACTGTCGGCGGAATATTTCAAGAACCGATTCGGCCTGGAGCGGTTGACCGCCTCGTATGACCTGAACATCACGCAACTGGAGGCCCTGCTGGGCGCCGCGCCGCCGGAATGGTTTGAGATCACCCTGCACCAGCACATGCCGATGTTCCACATGGAGCACTGCCTCTTCTGCGCCTTCCTGACGCAGGGGACCGATTACACCAACTGCGGCCGGCCCTGTGACAAGCATAAAGTGGAGTTGCGCGACCGGGTCGGCCTGGAGCACCCGCTGAAGGCGGACGCGGGCTGCCGCAACACGGTGTTCAACGGCCGGGCGCAGACGGGCGCGGAATACGCGGGCCGGTTGATGGACCTGGGGGCGCGCCATTTCCGCATCGAGTTCGTCAACGAAACCGCGGAGGAGGTGGCGGCCACGATCGGGAAATACCGGGCGTTGCTCGACGGAAAGCTGGGCGGGGCGGCATTGTGGCGGGAATTGAAACTGCACAATCAACTCGGTGTGACGCGCGGGCCGATGTCTTCAGCCTCCTAACCCCAACGTTGGCCCGCCGACCTGGAAAATCGGCCAGAATCAGGCGAAAAAGGCAATAATTTGCCCCCCGCCACGCAACGGCTTCATCTGCATGAAATATCTTGCTTCACCACTTGGGCAAAATGGAGGACAAAGGCTCACAAGACGTCGAGTGTGTTTCACGGGATTCATTTCTCAGCCCAGGAGCGACCCCTGTTTTTCCGACTTGGCCTCGCGTTTGGCTTTGGCGAATGGAGGCATTTGAGGGGGCGCATCAATGCGTTCTGTTTTGTTCATCAATCCCTCTATGGTCAGTATCTGGATTTTCGGATAATCCTTGTCATGCCAGAGAACAGAAGTGTAGCGACCGGCGGCGGCGGCTTCTTCGCGCATGGGGTTGGAAGGCTTTTGCAGCGTAACGAGAATGCCGCCTTTGGCACCCTGGTTGTTCACGTCTCCAAGGAGGGTGACAACGTCACCGCGTCTGACGCTACCGCCCTTGATCTGGACGATGATTTTCTCGCGCTTTTCCTTGCTCTCGTAGAAGTAAAGCAAGCCATCCACCCCGCGGTCCGCCCCCTTGCCGCCGCCTTCCTTGAGCGGTCTGGCTCCAATAAGGGACAAGGCCCAATGCTGGAATTGGAACTTGTCCAACTCCGCCAGCCTTTTTGCGCTTCGGAAATCCGTTGGCTGCCCACTCTCGGCAAATTCCAATTCATCGCCGAATGCGTCTTTGAGCCGGCGTTTGATGAGATTGATGGCGAGATAAGTGATATCGATGCCAATCCATTGGCGACCGAGCTTTTGCGCCGCATGAATCGTCGTTCCGCAACCGCAGAACGGGTCAAGCACCATATCGCCTTTGTTGCTGCTGGCTTCAATGATCCGTTCGAGCAAGGCGAGCGGCTTTTGCGTCGGATAGCCCAAACGTTCCTGGGCTTGAGCGCCAATCGGATTTATGTCGGTGATAACATCAACAATTGGAACCCCGGCCCTTTCATTGAGGTAGCGTTTGAAGCCGGGAACCCGGCCTTTGGCAGGCCAGTAGATCAAGCCTTCCTTGTCCAACGCATCCAGCTTTTGCTGAACAGTCCATTCGGCAAACTCTTCTCCAAAAATCTCCAGCAAAATTTTGTTTGGAACAGCCCAATGACGGCCAACGTTTGTTGGGTTGATGGTTCGCCACGGCTGACCCGATTCGCCAGTTCTTTTGCCTGCGCCAGTTAGATCGCCAACGCGGAAACTGCCTTTTTTGTCTGAGTACCGGTAAAAGGCTTTGGTATATTCTTGTGAATAATCCTGAAAAACCTGGTTCCAGGTGAACTTGTCGCTTTTACTGTAAAACAAAATGACATCGTGAACCGGCCCCCATCGCCTTGCGCCCGAATGCGCGCTGGTTCTTTTCCATATAATTTCGTTCTTGAAATTTTGCTGTCCGAAAACCCCGTCCAACAGCATCCGCAAATAATGGCTCGCCGTTGGGTCGCAGTGGAGATACAGGCTGCCGGTGGGTTTGAGGATGCGATGCAGTTCAACCAGGCGCGGAGTCATCATGGCCAAATACGCCATCATGGGAGAACCCCGGAGAAAAGCATACAGCGATTGCATCATGTCCCCAACCGCAACATTCTGGCATTCTTCAATGAATTGATGGTACGTTTCGGAGGCGTCGGCCCAAGTCCAAGTGTCAGTGAAGGCGTGGAATTGGGCCTGAGACGCCTGCCCGGAGGCCTCTCTAAAAAGAACGTTGTAATCCGCATTGGAATTGAACGGCGGGTCAAGATAAACGAGGTCCACACTCGCGTCTGGAAACTGTTTCGCATCCCTCAACAAACCCAGATTGTCGCCAAAGAATAGCCGGTTCATTCACAGGCAATTTAAGCACCCGAAATCCAGGAGACAAAGCCAAATAAATCCAAAAAATTCGCAGCAACCGCAAAATCAACCCAAAATCCAGGTTTAAGAATTCAAACAGACCCACCACCGAAGATTAAGACGGGCCGCCTCCAAAAATGCCGTCACCAAATTTTGTAAAAAAATCTCTTGCCTGCGCCGGGCGGCTGCCGTATAAATGCCCTTCCTTGAGCGAAGGAAGCGCACTTATGCGACGGCCCAAAGGCATTAAAACAAAAAAATCAGTGGCGAAGCGGTTTAAGATAACCGCCCGGGGAAAAGCCATGCGCATGCGCGCGGGCAAACGCCACTTGCTGCAAACCAAAAGCCCGAAACGCCGCCGCAACCTGGGCACGTCCAAGCTGGTCGATGCCACGGACGCGTATCGCATCACGCAGAATTTACCCTTCAGCCACTAACCAACCCGCTATTCCTACTGACCAACCCGCCACTCCCTTATGCGTGCAACCAATTCACCCGCCTCGCGCAAGAGGCGCATGCGCACAATCAAAGCCGCCCGGGGTTTCCGCCTCAAGCGGTCGAAATTGTATCGCTATGCCTCCGATGCGCTGGATCACGGGATGCAATACGCCTATCGGGATCGCAAAACCAAAAAGCGCAACTTCCGCGCCCTCTGGCAGGTGCGCATCAACGCCGCGGCCCGCGCCGCCGGCACCACTTACAGCCGGCTCATGGAGGGCCTCAAGGCCGCCCAGTGCGCGCTCAACCGCAAGATGCTGGCCGACCTGGCCGCGCAGGATGCCGCCGCCTTTGGCGAATTGGTGCAGACGGCCAAATTGGCGTTGCAGGCCAAGGCCGCCAAAGCGTAAGTTTGCCCGTCTGCCGGGCCGGCGCGAGCGGCGGCCAACCGCCCGTCGATCCGGCGCGAACTTATGGAGATTGATCCGCTCAAACAAGCCGCGCTGGCGGAGTTGAAGGGCGCGGCCGATTTGGCGGCGCTCGAACAAGCCAAGGGAACATGGCTCGGCCCCCACGGCAAATTCACCGCCTTGATGAAGCAGCTCGGCGCCTTGCCCAAGGAGCAGCGCCCCGCCGCCGGCAAGCACATCAACCTGGCCAAGGCCGAATTGGACGCCGCCCTCTCCGAACGCCGCGCCGAACTGGAGCTCAAAGCCGCCCTGCCCAAGGAGGCGGCCGATTTCACCCTCCCCGGCCGGCGCCGCGCCCTGGGAAAATTGCATCCGCTGACGCAAGTGACTGAGGACATCGTGCGCAGTTTCCGCAAGCTGGGCTTTGCCGTGGCCGACGGCCCGGAGGTGGAGGATGAATACCACTGCTTCGACGCCCTGAACACCCCCGCCGATCACCCCGCCCGCGACACGCAGGACACGTTTTACCTGGACTTGGAGGAGAAGGCGCTGCTGCGCACGCACACTTCGTCGGTGCAGATCCGGGTCATGGAGAAACAGCGGCCGCCGGTGCGGATCATCGTGCCGGGCCGGGTCTATCGCCGGGACAATCCCGATGCGACGCATAACCCGACCTTCCAGCAGATCGAGGGGCTTTACGTGGATCGGGGGGTGACGGTGGGGGATTTGAAAGGGACGGTGGAATATGTCTTCAAGGAATTGCTGGGGGAGGAAACCCGCATTCGTTTCCGGCCGCATTATTTTTCCTACACGGAGCCGAGTTTCGAGATTGATTTTTCCAGCGCGCTGACGCGGAAGATGGGCAGGGAATGGCTGGAGATTGCGGGGTGCGGCATGGTGCATCCGGCGGTGTTTGAGCACGTGGGCTACGACCCGGAGGAGTGGACGGGCTGGGCGTTCGGGTTCGGCATCGAACGCATCGCCATGATCCGCTATAACATCAACGACATCCGCCTCTTCTACGAAAACGACGCCCGGTTCCTACGGCAGTTCTAGGCCGTCCGCGCGGTGAATTCGCCGGCGTGATAGGAGCTGCGCACCAGCGGGCCGCTGGCCACATAAACGAATCCCATGGCCTGCGCCGCCACCTGGTAGCGCGCGAAGGTCGAGGGCGGGATGTATTCCACCACCGGCAAATGGCGCAACGTCGGCTGAAGATACTGGCCAAGCGTCAAAATATCGCATCGCACCCGGCGCAAGTCCTGCAGCGCCCGGAACAATTCCTCCTCTGTCTCGCCCAGGCCGAGCATGAGGCCCGATTTGGTGTAAATCGAGTCGCCGCAGCGGGTTTTCACCTTGTCCAGCACGCTCAGGGAACGGTCGTAGG
>Ga0326727_10002855_pt1 | contig 57211 bp, 40 predicted proteins | sample MB2enrmetagenome_FD_207643 | JGI IMG/M metagenome (GOLD analysis project Ga0326727, IMG submission 207643) | Lab enriched peat soil microbial communities from McLean, Ithaca, NY, United States - MB29MY | ecosystem: Environmental > Terrestrial > Soil > Wetlands > Peat | place: USA: New York... | reverse complement strand
ACAAAACCACCTAACGGCTTGGGCACTATCGCAATTCTGAAAAGCAGACGCTTTGAGCCGACGGCTAACGCCTTCAATCCATCACGTCGAGAAGTCCATGGCTGGTTTATGAAAAGATCAGGCTAAAGGCGCGGTCGAGGCCGCCGTTGAAGTAGCGCACGCCTTTGAAGCGTCCGCCGGGAGCGGGCGGATTGAGGTTCATCGCATCCAGAAGGCCGCCGATAAGGTCGTAGGTGTCCGCGGGGGTGGTGCATTCCTCGATCACTTCAGAGACGAAATATCGGGGCAGCATGTCAATGTCTTCAGCAAAGAGGGCGATGAGTATCTGGAGGGTGAAGCGCTGAGCGAGCGGGCGCTCGACGCCGCGCTTAAGCAGTCGGCTGAAGAGCAGGGCCAGTTTGTCGGCGGCTGTGCGGGTGACGGCCTCGCGGTCGTAAAGGAACTTGGGCCCGGGCGAGCCGGGCGCGAGGAAGGCGAGCGGTCCCCAGCGCTGCGGGAGGTCCGTGAGGGCCAGCTTGTCCTTGGGCGCGTCGAGGTCGGAGTCAAAGTCGTAAACCCAGAACTCGTCGAAGTTGCACAGGACGACATAGCGCGGACGCCCACCCGTGATGCGGACCCAATAATCGAAGGCCTGGCGGAAGTGCTTCTGGAGATCGGTGCCGCGCCTCTTCATTTCGACCAGCACCACAGGTTTCCAGACGAGGTCAGCGAAGGCGGTGCCGCCGCCGTCCTCGGCGGCCTTGCGCAGGCGGAATTCGATTTGGCCGCCGACATCAAGCACGCCCGGCTGGCCGAAGGCTTGAAAGAGCCGGTCGAGGAAGATTTGGGCCTGGCCTTTCTCGTCGCCGGTGACGTTGTGCTGGACCCAGGCGGCGAATTGAGAAAGTTGTGCCTCGCGCGACATGGACGAACTGTACAGGAGACAGCGCGGCTGTGTCAGCAAGCAAGTGGCTGCGGCACCACCTCGTTGAGTTGGCCCATGACCATCGCCTTGGCCAGAGACGGGGCTGCGCCATGCTGAAAATGTCGCCCCCGCATTCGGGCCGGCCCACCGGAGGGGTTTGGCTTTGGTGCGCTACCTCGGCAGCCTCCCGGCCGTCGAGACATCCACCGGCCGCAGCCCCAGCTTTAAGGCGGGCGAATTGGGCCGGTAGCGGAAATCTCCTCGCGCGGGGTCCGCGAATTCCGGGTCGGCCACCACGCAGTTGGGAGGTGGGTTCGTCTCCGTGCTCGTCACGGAGTACTGGTTGAGCGTCACGCACTCAAACCGCCCCTTGCCCGACCACAGCAGGTTGTCCGCCCAGTTGCTGACCGCATTCGTGCCCTCAAAACGGATCTTGCCGGTAGCACAAAGCACGTTGCGAGCGAAGGTGTATCCGGTCGAGCGAGGGAAGGTGATCTTGGCATCGCCCTCGACCACAAACACGTTGTCGCGGATAATGTTGTTGGTCGCCATGTGGTTATGAGAGGGCCAGTTAACCCGCAGCGAGACATTTCCCTCCACCACACAGCCAGAGCACTGCTCGTCCAGGTAATAGGCGGAGGCCCCGTAGCCGCCTAAGTCGGTAAAATCCCGCGCCAGGTTCCCGCGCAGCACGCTGTTCTTGCCCCCGGAAACGTAAATCGCCGCCCCGTCGTGCAGCACCTTCATGCAGTCGTAAATCAGATTGCCCTCGATGATATTGCTCCGCCCGCTGTAATTGATGGCCGAATAAGTGCAATCGTGGACTTCGTTATGGCTGATTAGGCATTCGTTGCCGCTGCGGAAAATCCCGATCGCGCTGGGATAACTCCGGCCCACCTGGCGGACATGGTTGTTCCGGATCACTACCTTCGTGCCGCCGACATACACCCCTCCCGCCCCGCAATCCGCGATGTCGCAGTTCTCCACCCGCACGTTTCGCAAGCCGTCCCCGTTGACCGCATGACCCGCTACGCCTTTGATCACCAGGCCCCCCAGCGCGCAATCCTCCGCCCCCGAGAGCGACACCGCACCATCGAAACTCGCCGCCCCAAACCCGCCCGCCACCAGTGGCACCGTCGTTGCCGATAGCATTAGGCCGCGCAAGGTAATGCCGCGCGCCGGTCTCTGGCGGGTGCCCCGAATAGAAAACAGGACCGCGCGACTGGGCGCCACCACGGTGACGCGCCTGATGTCCTCCCCCGGCCGCGGCCAATACACCACCCGCTGACGGGACTGGTCATGATACCATTGGCCGGGACTGGTCATGCCTTCCTTGATATTCCACAGCACATATTCCCTCACACCAAACGCCCCCGGCGGATGCCCCAGCTCCGGCGCCAGCGTCAGCGTCCGGCGGGCGAGGTCATGCCCCGCCACCCCCACGCAGGATTCGTCCCACATGTGGAAGACCGTGATCTCCGCATTCGTCCTCTCCAGCCAATCCCCCAAATCGCCCGCGCGATATTTGAGCGTGGTCAATTCCTCATGCGTGGGCTGGCGCTGCCAACCTCCACCGGTGGTGGACATCCAGGGCACGTCAAATAGGGTCTCATGTGGCAGGGTGTTGGTAGCCGGAAACCGGGCGCGCGGGCGACTCACTCCATTGACCAGCAAGAGGCGGGGCGCCAGTCCTTTGCCACCAGCAGCTTCGGGCAGTCGAGCAGACTGGAATTTCCCCTCCGGCTAGCAGATGGACGAGAGCTTTCATAAGCTGAGCCTTGATTTACCGGGTGAAGGGCCGCTGACTCTCGCGCGGGGTGCTGCCGCCCGATTGCCCCGCACTACCTTTTCGCAAACTCCAACTCGCCGTCGTGAGCGACCACTTTGATGCGGTCGCCCGGTTTGAACTCGCCGACCAGCAGCTTCGTGGCCAGGGGGTCCAGCAGGCGATCCTGGATGGCCCGCTTGAGCGGGCGGGCGCCGAATTGCGGATCGAAGCCTTCCTTGGCGATCAACTGCTTGGCTGAGCGGTCCACCTCCAACGTGAGCTGCTGCTGCGTCAGCCGCTTCTCCAACCGCTGGAGTTGGATATCTACGATGCGCGCCAAGTGCTTCTCGTCCAGATTGTGGAAGATGATAATGTCATCCACCCGGTTGAGGAACTCGGGTCGGAAGTGGGCCTTCAATTCGAGCTTCACCACACGCTCCAGCTCCGCCTCGTCTTTCACCGACGCCCGGCCCCCGGCGTAGAACTCCTGGATGACGGGCGAGCCGATGTTGCTGGTCATGATGATAATCGTGTTGCGAAAGTCCACCGTCCTTCCCTGCCCGTCCGTGAGCCGGCCGTCGTCCAGCACCTGCAACAGGACGTTGAAGACGTCGTGGTGAGCCTTCTCGACCTCATCGAACAGCACCACGCTGTAGGGACGCCGCCGCACCGCCTCGCTGAGCTGGCCGCCCTCCTCGTAACCGACGTAGCCCGGGGGCGCGCCCAGGAGCCGCGCCACGGTGTGCTTCTCCATGTATTCGCTCATGTCGAGGCGCACCATGGCATTTTCATCGTCGAACAGGAACTCGGCCAGCGCGCGGGCCGTCTCGGTCTTGCCCACGCCGGTGGGGCCGAGGAAGATGAATGAACCGATGGGCCGGTTCGGTTCCTGCAAGCCGCTCCGGGAACGGCGGACGGCATTGGCCACCGCCCGAAGCGCTTCCGTCTGCCCGACGACGCGCTGCTCGAGCCGCTCCTCCATCTTGACCAGCTTCTCGCGCTCGCCCTCCAGCATTCGCGCCACCGGAATGCCGGTCCACGACGCCACGACCTTTGCGATGTCCTCCTCGGTGACTTCCTGGGTGAGCAGTCGCCGGCGCTCGGGCTTCTCGCGCAGCGCCTTCTCCGCCGCGGCAAGTTTCTTCTGCAGCTCGGGGAGCCTGCCATACTGAATTTGCGCCGCCAGGTTCAGATCGTTCCGGCGCTGGGCCTGTTCCAGTTCGAGTTTGGCCTGCTCGATCTGACTGTTGACGATACTCACCGCATTGATAGCGGCCTTTTCGTTCTGCCACTGCGCTTTGAGCTGTTTGGACTGCTCTTTGAGGTTGGCAAGGTCTTTCTCCAGCTTCTTGAGCCGCCCGCGCGACGCCTCATCCTTCTCTTTCTTCAGCGCGCTCTGTTCGATTTCCAGTTGCTGGATTTGCCGCTCCAACTGGTCAATCTCGGTCGGCATCGAGTCCAGCTCCATGCGCAAGCGGGAGGCGGCTTCGTCAATGAGGTCAATCGCCTTGTCCGGCAGAAAACGGTCGGCGATATAGCGCTGCGAGAGCATGGCCGCCGCGACGAGCGCGGAGTCCTGGATGCGCACGCCGTGATGGACTTCGTAACGTTCCTTGAGCCCGCGCAAGATCGCAATAGTCGCCTCGACACTCGGCTCGGAGACATACACAGGCTGGAAGCGCCGCTCCAGCGCCGGATCCTTCTCAATGTGTTTGCGATACTCGTCCAGGGTCGTGGCGCCGATGGCGCGCAGTTCACCGCGCGCAAGCTGCGGCTTCATGATGTTCGCCGCATCGGTCGCGCCCTCCGCTGCGCCCGCGCCGACCAGCGTATGCAGCTCGTCAATGAACAGGAGGATCTTTCCTTCACTGGCAACGATCTCCTTGAGGAAGGCCTTCAGCCGGTCCTCGAACTCCCCGCGATACTTGGCGCCCGCGATCATTGCGCTCAAATCCATGGCCACCAGCCGTTTGTTCTTGAGGGTCTCGGGCACGTCACCGCTGACGATGCGACGTGCGAGCCCCTCGGCGATCGCTGTCTTGCCCACGCCCGGCTCGCCAATCAGCACCGGGTTGTTCTTGGTGCGCCGCGTCAGCACCTGCATGACGCGGCGGATTTCGTCGTCCCGCCCGATCACCGGGTCAATCTTGCCCTGCCGCGCCAGGGCGGTGAGGTCACGGCCATATTTCTCCAGCGCCTGGAATTTGTCCTCCGGACTCGCGTCGGTAACCCGCTGGTTCCCCCGCAGGTCGGCTAGCGCCCGCAATACCACGTCGCGCTTGAGACCATGCGCCTGGAAAATCCTCTTGATCGAGGGACCGCCTTCATGCAGCAGGCCCAGCAGCAAATGCTCGGTGCTGATGTACTCGTCCTTGAGCTTGCCGGCTTCGCTCTGCGCCGCATCCAGCGCCTTCTTCAACTGCGGGCTGAGGTACAGGTCGGTCGAACTGGTGCCCTGGACCTTGTGGCGGCGCGCGAGTTCGCTTTCGAGGTCCGGCTTGAGTTTGGCAACCGGCACGCCGATCTTCTCCAGCAAATCGGGAATCAAACTGTCCGCCTGGCCGATCAGGGCGAGCAGCAAGTGCTCGCCGTCCACCTCCTGATGCGAAAAGCCCTGGGCAATGCGCTGCGCTTCCTGCAGCGCCTCCTGCGACTTAATGGTAAACCGGTCTTGTTGCATATAGCTTACTGATAAGGGGAACCCGCCAAACTCTCAACCCGGATGTTTCACCTTCGTGGCGGCGCTGCAATTGGCGCCAAATCCGCGTGAGCACCGCCTCCCAGCCCGGTCCAATCCATTACACTATGGATCAGAAGCTAAAGCGAACGGCGGGGTTCTCTCTGACCGAACTCCTGTGCGTCATTGCCATCATTCTGATACTGGCCGCCCTTTACTTGCCAGCCATCGCCAAGGCGTATCACAGAGTCCGCACTTTTCTCGGCGGGACCTTCGGATAAGAGTGCCCCGCATTTTGTTCGTGCTTTTTCCCCCTGGACCTTATTAATTGAACCGTATGTTGTTCTGGCTTCTTGCTTTGGTGCTGCTGGCGTCGCTGGCCGGGATCGGATATCGGCAGGGCACTATTCGGGTGGCGTTTTCCCTGGTGGGGATTCTGCTGGGTGCTCTGCTGGCCGGACCGCTGGGCAGGCTGGTCAGGCCCCTGCTTGTGGCGCTTGGCGTTAAGAATCCCATAATGGCCGGGGTGCTCGGGCCACTGATCGTGTTCCTGCTCTTTTCCATCATATTTAAGGTCGCAGGGTTCATGGTCCACCAGAAGGTGGACGTTCACTTCAAATACCATGCCGGAGACCTGCGGTTGGCGCTGTGGGAGCGCCTGAGTCGAAGGCTTGGCTTGTGCCTGGGCCTGGTTAACGGGGCGTTATACCTCATCCTGATTTCGTTTGTGATCTACACGTTCGGCTACTGGACGGTGCAAGTGGCGTCGGATGACAAAGACCCAAGACTGTTAAGGATTCTCAACCGCCTGGCACAAGACGAACAAAACGCTGGTTTTGTCAGGGTGGCCCGGGCGGTTAGCCCCATGTCGGAGATATGGTACGACGCGGCGGACCTGGCGGGCCTTATCTACAACAATCCCTTGAGCGAAGCACGGCTAGCCCGTTACCCGGCTTTTCTTGGCCTGGCAGAGCGGCCCGAATTCCAGGACATGTCCAGCGACTCGCAATTCACCGAATTGCTCCTGCGGCCCGCCCCGATCATGGAGGTGCTCGACCACCCTAGAGCCCAGGCCATTACCGACAATCCCGACATGCTCAAGTTGGTCTGGACTACCACGATCCCGAACATTAAGGACCTGCCCGTTTACCTGGAGACCGGCAAGTCGCCGAAGTACGATCCGGAGAAGATTCTGGGGCGCTGGAACTTTAACGTGAACGTCACCATGAGCCTGCTCCGTCGGGCTAAGCCGAACATTTCGTCCAAGGAAATGCAGACTTGGAAGAGATGGATGCTGGCGTCTTTCGCCAAGACCACCTTCGTGGCGATGACCGATCACCAGGCGATCCTCAAGAACCTGCCGGCCACCCGGCCCACGGCGGCGGTGGTCGTTCCCTCCGCCGGGCCGCAAACGCTCAAGGGCCAGTGGACAGAAGCTCTGGACGGCAAATACCAGCTTGCCCTCTCGGGCGCAGCCAAAGAGCAGTCACTGACGGCCAAGACGGACGGCGACCGCCTCACTATCGGGGTAGAAGGGCTGGACTTGGTGTTTGACCGCGAAGATTAGCCCCGTCGGTCAGTTCCTGCCCGGAAGAGTGAAACTAGTAGGTTGGGCACGAAGGCCGCCCAGGAGCAGCCCGTCCGTCTCCAACGCAGTGATCGGGTTCGTGCTGGACGTCTCGAGTGCAGCCGGCTTGACCAGCAGCGGGTGGTTCTCCGCATTAACATTCGCGACCTCCGTCGAGCTCGGGAGGGACTCTGTAACCGGAATAAGGGCAACGGGCTGAACATCCCCGTTCTCCGAATAGATCACGCCCGTAATCAGCAGACCGCAGACCGCCAGGCCGAACGCCCCGGCCAGAACAGGCTTGGCCTCGAAAGCGGCCCAAATCCGCTGCAACCACGGAGCTTCCCAAAGCAGGCGCTCGATAACGGCGCTCTCTTCACCCCGTTCGCCCAGCCGGATGCGGGCGATGACCTGGCCGGAAAAACCGTTGAAATAGCCGGGAGGAGGTTGCTCGTAACGCTTCAGCTTCAGCAAACGACGCAACTGCTCAAAGTTCTCGGTGTTTTGATTCATACTCACTGCAAATAATCTGACAAGTATGCCTGCAACTGCTGACGGGCGTAGAATAACCGCGATCTCACGGTGCCGATGTTGCAGTCCATAATCTTCGCTATTTCTTCATGCGAAAGCCCTTGCACATCATGCAATGTCACAACCAATCTATGTGGTTCCGACAACTTCTGCATGGCTTCGTTCAATTTTTCCTGCAGCTCGGCCAGGTTGACTTCGCGACGTGGCGTCTTGTCCGAAATCAATGCCACCAAGTCAGGGTCATGCTCGGCATTGAAATCCAAGTCGTCAAGGCTCATCTGTGCCTTGTTTTTCCGCTGCTTGAGGAAGTTGATGGTCTTGTTGACCGCAATGCGATAGACCCAGGTATAGAAGCTCGAGCCCCCCTTGAAGGACCGCAGGGCTTGAAATGCCTTGATGAACGCCTCCTGTGCCAGATCGTTGGCGTCCTCATGATTGGACGTCATATGGTAGATGGTAGCGTAGATGCGTTCCTGGTACCGGCGCACTAGATCGTCGTAGGCGGCCAAATCACCCTTCCGGGCGCGTTTGACCAACTCAACTTCCTCGACTGGGGCTGGGGCCGCCTCTGGGCCAGCAGGCGACTCGTCGGGGGGGGGGGGAGCCTTGCGACGTGCCGGCTCAGTCATAATCATAGGCTGCTCTCAGGCACAGACCCCAGCGCATCGGCCTGGCGAGCCAAATACTCGGCCAAATCCAGCAGGCCAGCGCGGCCCGTGGACCCCGGCAGGGCCTGTAGGGACCGGCGCGCCTCCTCCAGGTATTGATGGATGATCTCCAACGACATTCCCAGCGCCTCATGCTTCGCCAACAACTCTCTCAGGCACTTCATTGAGCCCGCCTGCCACCCTTCGACCAGCTCGCGGAGACACCCCCGGTCCGCCGCATCGGCGCGTTCCCAAAGCAGCAGCACTGGCAAAGTCAGCTTCCCTTTCACCAAATCCGTCCCCAGGGACTTGCCCGCTACGGCCTCCGAGCCGAACAAATCCACGCAATCGTCATAGACCTGGTAGGCCGTGCCAAAGGCCATTCCGAACCGCCGCAGCGCCGCCTGCCGCTCGGACGAGCCTCCGCTCAGTCCCGCGCTCAGTTCGCAAGACAGGGCGAACAGCTCCCCTGTCTTCATTTCCAGCACCTTGAAGTATTTGTCCCGGGTAAAGTGAAAATCGCGCCGGTGCTGGAGTTGGAGTAGTTCGCCGGAGCAGACCGTGTTGGTGGCCATGGACACCGCCCGGCAGACCTTGGGAGTGGGAAAGCTCGCCGCCAGCTTCAGCGCGTGAGCAAACAGGCAATCCCCAAACAACACGGCGATCTCGTTGCTCCAGTTCGCCGCCAGCGTCGGCCGGCCTCGGCGGAGATCCGCCTCGTCAATCACATCGTCATGCACCAGCGTCGCCAAGTGCACCATCTCGATGATGACCGCCGCCGTAACATGCGCGTCGTTGACCTTCCCCAGCGCCTTGCCCGTCAACGCCACCAGGGCGGCCCGCAAATGCTTGCCCTGCCCATTCAGAGCGTAATCCGCGTAACGGACGATGTCGGGGTCGAACGCCTCCACCTGCTTCGCCAGCCGGCGACCGACGGCCTCGAGGAAGGGTTCGACCGGACCGATGATTTGCTTCCATTCCGTAGCCGGCTGGGCGTTTAACGCCTCACTAACCGGAACACAAACCACTTTGGAATCAGCCGCAAACATGTGCGCGAACTCTAAGGTTGCCACGAATCCAAGTCAAACCCCTTATCGTCGCAGGGGACCACGCCGTCTCGAACAGCAGGAATTCTAGGAGTGCTTACCAGGTTCATTTACCCACAACCTAACACAGCCGCTGGCGGCTGTCCTTTTCCCATTTGTAACCGATCATTTCGGGCCGGCGGCGCGCAGCCTTCAGGCTGCAGTAGGTTGGGATTGGCTGGCGATACAGGACCCAGTCCCAACTCCCACTCACTTTCCACACCTCCGCCGCCTAAAGGCTGCACTCCGACCGCCTTCACCAACGCATCACCTACATTTCCCCATTTCCGATTCGCCAGAATTGGTTATCTTCCGAGCGTGACAATACGCGTTCGACAACCAACGACCAGCGCCCGAGTCATCCGAATTACGCCGATATCCGGCCTTTGCACTCATGTAACCCATTTAACCTAAGTAACTCATTTAACCCCTCCCCACCGTGTCAACCTTCCCGTCACCTTTGGCCGAGCTGCCCGCCCTCAACCAGGTGCTGGTCCCCGACCTCTGGCAACAGCAGGCCGTCACCGCCCTGCGCGAGGGGAAGGACGTCGTCGTCCAGGCGCCCACCGGAGCGGGGAAAACGCTGATCTTCGAATTGTGGTCCAACCGAGGCAAGAACCGCGGTCAGGCCATCTATACCGTGCCGACCCGCGCCCTGGCCAACGACAAGCTGGCGGAATGGCGCGCGCGCGGTTGGGATGTGGGCATCGCCACCGGTGACCTTGCGGAGAACCTCGGCGCTCCCGTGCTGGTCGCCACCCTCGAGACGCAGAAGAACCGCCTTATCCAGGGTGACGGCCCTGCTCTGCTCGTCGTGGATGAGTATCAGATGCTTAGCGACCTCGACCGCGGCCTCAATTACGAGCTGACTATGGCCCTGGCGCCGCCGCAGACCCAGTTGCTCCTCCTCAGTGGCAGCGTGGGTAACCCGCAGGAGGTGGTAAGGTGGCTGCAAAGGCTGGACCGCCGGGCAGTCCTGATCCGCCACGAGGAGCGCCCCGTCCCGCTCGAGGAGGTTTATGCCAATAACCTAAGCTACCACCTGTCGAGCGAAATCCACGGTTACTGGCCCCGGCTCATCGCCAAGGCGCTGGCGGAGGACCTTGGGCCGATCCTCGTCTTCGCCCCGCGCCGGCAGGCCGCTGAAGCTATGGCTGCCGAACTCGCCCGCCAATTGCCCACACCCAACCCGCTCCAGCTCAGCACGGAACAGAAGCTCCTCATCGGCGAACACCTCGCCAAGCTGCTCAAGGCCCGGGTCACCTATCATCACAGCGGGTTGAGCTACGGCGCCCGCGCGGGTGTCATCGAACCGCTCGCCAAGGCCGGCCAACTCCGGGTGGTCGTGGCCACGATGGGCCTGGCCGCAGGTATTAACTTCTCCCTGCGCAGCGTGGCCCTTGCTGGCGAATCCTATCGCCGCGACGAGGCCGAGCAGCTCCTCAAACCCGATGAATTACTCCAAATGTTCGGTCGCGCCGGCCGTCGCGGCCTGGACGAGACTGGCTTCGTCCTGATCACGGCCAACGAACTGCGCCTCCTCGATGCGCATCCTGGCCACCTCTCCCGCAGCGGCGCGGTGGACTGGTCGGCCCTCCTCGGCCTCATGACTGTCGCCGCCCAACATGGCCGCGACCCCTTCCGCGAGGCCGTGCGGACCCAGGAGCGCCTGTTCACCACCAAGCCCATCTTCCTGGGCGTCGAAGAGTCATTGCGTCATCCGGCCGTCCCGTGCGGCCTGCGCACCGACGCCGAGCGCGCCCGCCACGTCCGCAAGCGCGTCCGCGAGATGCTCAACAGCCGCGGCGAGTGGGAACCCATGCGCGAGCCGATGCCCATGCCCCTGCGTGAGATTGTCACCCCCGCTGACGTGTTACGTGCTGGGCCCTGCGAGCCCGCCCTAGCCCCCGACTCGCCTCACGCCTCACGCCTCACGCATCACGTTTCACGTTTCATCCCCATCCTCTCCATCCCCGCCGCCCTCGAAAAAGTCGGCACCGGCACCCTTTGTGTCCTCTCCGAAGCGGCGGACGGCAAGACTTACGGCCGCGCCCTCACCGTGGCCGACCGGCTGGCTCATGACCGCGTCCTTCTGGCCAAGTGGATTCGCCGCCTGACCAACTGGAACGGGCGCCAAGTGCCGATGGCCGTTTGGGACGAGAAGATTATCCCAATCGTGAAAGAGAGATTGGCGCAACAAAAGACGCCCGTCGTAGGCTTTCAGAACCAAGCCCAGCGGATCGTCGCCCTGGTCAGCATTGCGGACCTCACCCTGCGTGTGGCCGTTGACCGTCACGGCGTCCCCCTTTGGAAGCCTGTCGAGCGTGAAGTGCTGCAGGCCGATTGCGCCCAGTGCGCCCTCGTCCCCGTCTGTCGTCAACTGCTCACCAGCACCGGCGTCGCCCTGCTTTGGCGGCGCCTCGGACTAGTGGATGGAGCGGGAGTGCCAAGCTTACGGGGCCGGGTTGTCAGCTTCTTCAGTCAGGGAGACGGCCTGGCGATTGCCGCCGCTCTCGAGGATGAGACCTACCCGCTCGACGAGTTGGTCTATGACCTCGCGGACCTCGATGCCGGCTTCCGCTTCGCCGGGGAGGACACCAACCGCTGGGGCGGCCGTCTTGGGATTGTCTGCCATGAAAAATACGGCCTCCAATCCATCCCCGGCTACCTCGAAAACGGCGTGCCGCCCAAATACGGCGCTGGCGCCGAGCAGATCGTCGCTTCGGTCCACAAGAACCCTCCGGACAAACAGGTCTGGATCACTGACCTCCTCGGCCCCGGCGACATTGACCGCGTCATCATCGAGTGGCGCAGTCTGCTCCGGCAAATCGCGCACGCGCCGGACCTGGAATGGCCCCGTTGGCGTGCCCTGCAAGCCCTCGCCAAAACCATCCTCAACGAAACCGAGTCCCCTACCCTGACCGACCTGCCGCCGCTGGAATACCACCAAACCCGCCGCGTGGACCACCGGCTCATCCTGCGCCGGCATTGATTGAAACTCAAGGCAGGCTGGCCAGGATGAACTCCGCCGTATTGTCCAAGTCCCGGTTCAGCCGCTCCAGTTCATCCGAGAGCGGCGCAACCACCGCGGAAGGCACTGTCTGCGCCAATTGGCTGCTCATTTCCAACGCAGTGGCGGCGGCGGCCAGCGACCGGGTACCTTGGGCCGGTGGCCGGGCTGGGCCGCGCGGCATCTGCCACACTGCCGCCAGCGCCAGCGCCGCGACTACGGGCGCAGCCACCCAGCGCAGGAAGGCCAGCCCTTGTCGCGTTGCCGTCGGGCGATTAGCCGTCCGCAACGCCCGCATAATCGAGTGATGCAGACCTGGGGGCGCCTGCGGTCTCGGCGGGTCTCGTTTCAGTGCAAGATCCAGCGCCGTCATCTCCGCCTCAAAGCCCCGAAGCTGCTGCGACCTGTTTATATTCCGCCGCAGTGAGGCGGATGGCCGGCGACCGGCATCGAGTGCAACGGAGATTCTCAACTTCCCAAACCATGACTTCATACAGAGCCTTTCCTCACACCGCTAAGTCCCGAACTGACCAGCGCTCCGGGGCACCCGATCAAGCGCCCCACGCTGCGACCTCCGCCTTCCTCTCTGACCGGCGTGGACGTCGCTTCCCGGTCTGGCGCCCTCCGTGAAGCAGCATCCACCCCCGCCAGACCCGGCCGCCGTGCCGCCCTGAGCTCACGGCCCAGCGCCTGGCGCGCCCGGAACAAGAGCACCTTGACGTGCGTCTGCGTCTTGCGCAGCACCGGCGCGATGTCCGCCACGCTCATCTCCTCGGCGTACTTCAACCACAACGCCTGAAACTGCACGCCCGGCAGGCGCTGGCGCGCCAACTCCCATAAACTCTGGCGCTCCTCTTGGCGGGCCAGCAACTCCGCCGGGTCATCCTCGTCCGGCAGGTCCGGCACCGGTTCATCCGCCCGGAGACGAGCCGCTCGGAAACGGTTGAGGCACTGCCGCCGTGCGATCGTGAACAGCCAGGGAGCAAAACCGCGCTCGGGGTCGAACTGTCCAATGGCCTGGAACGCCCGCACAAAGGTGTCTTGGGTCACCTCCCGGCCATCGGCGCTATTGCCACAGGCGTTGGTGACGAACCCGTAGATTCGACCTTCGTACCGATAGACCAATTCCTCAAACGCGGCCAGTGACCCGGCCTGGGTTTGCCGGGCCAACTCCTGGTCGGTGAAGCTTTGAAAGTCAGAGCCCACTTGTTATACCACTCCCGGTGGCTCAGTCTTCCTCGGCCTTCGCCTTTTTCTGCGCCTTTTTGGCGGCGTCCGCTTTCATGACTTCAACCGCGTCGTTGATGGGGGCGGCCAGCGAGGCCACCACTTCAGCCCCATCCTGCTTGAGCGAGAGCCCCGTGGCAAGCTTAACCGAGCCCGGGTTGTCCTTCTGCAGTTTCATCAACGCGATCAAGCCCTGCCCCACCAAGGCCATCTGCTTGGCCACCGCCTCGTCCTCAGCCTCCAGATTCAAGGTCGCCCGCAACTGCCCCTGCGCCTCGCCAATTTCCAGTCGCGCTGACTTGGCCAACCGGAGCAGGGCCGCGTTGGGGGTGGATTCGGGAAGGTCCAGTTTGCGGGCTGCCGCCTGCAGGAAGCTGCTGCCGCCGTTGCCCAGTTGCGGGAACACGCCGCTGCTCGCCAGGCTCGGTGCCGCCCGGTCCAGCACATCCAGCGCCTGCGCCACCCGCGCCTCCTGTTGGCTGAAAATCAGGATGTGGCTGCCCTGAATTGCCGCATAAACCCGCGGTTTGACACCGTTCCTGGCTTTCTTCTTCTCATCAACCCAGTTGTGGATGGCGTGCTGCTTGTGCGTGGTGCTCTGATAATCCGCCGCCTGCTTGGCCAGTGTGAGCAGCCGGTCTGCGTCGAAGTCCCCATAAACCAGCAAAACCCCCTCTTCCGGAGTCTTGCCGGTGCTGTAAAGCGTGAGCCCGTGCAATTGCTTGCGCGGGTCGAAGTTGAACATGCTCTGCAAACCGGCTAAGTTGGCCTCCGCTTCCGGCTTCTCCATCTCCGACAACAGGTATTGGCCAATCGGAGTCGGGCGCAGCGCGTCGCAGTCCAGGTGTAACACCCAGGTCGGTTCGGCTGCCACGTCGGCTCGCTGCAACGGCGCGGCCGAGGCGGTCACTGTCGCGGCGACGAGGCCGCACGCACATAAGGCGGGTCTTAAGAAGTTCATATTCATCTGTGTTGTCGTTTCGGTTGCTTGTCGGACGCGGCCCACGCCGGGGTCGCCCTTCAATAAAGGATACGCGAAATGGGCGCTTCCGGTTACAACTCGTTTGCACTTGCCCGTTTGCCCTTGCGAATGACAAGAAAAGACCCTGGCAAATCATCGCCCTGCCGGCACGGAAAGCACGCCAGAGTCCTTGAGCTTTAAATCTCGTTGCAATCAGGTCAAGTTTCGCCGCGTGAACGACAGCCCGGGCGTTTGCCATTTGCCTTCAGCTATCGGCGATTGGCGATTGGCTATTCAGTCTGAGGCCGCCTCGCTAGCTGGTAAGCCGTGTGACCGCCCAAAGTGGTCTGAATAGCAACCCAACAAGTGCAGTCTATGGGAAGCGCTGGCTCGGTGGCGACACCTTGGGGCTCGTGAAACCGCCACGGCCACCCAAAGAACCCGACACCAAGACATCAACCATGTACAACCGGCGAACAACCGGCGTATAACCGAGGTGCAACCGAAATAGAACCGAAATACAACCGAAGTACAACGGAACAACAACGGACCTCCTCGCAGGCATCACCAGCCCACCGCGCTTGTGCCTGGCGAATAGCGCGCCCGAACCTGTCTCGCGGCTCCTGGCCCGTGCAACCTCGCTGAGCCCGCTATTCCTTCTTGGCCGCCTTGACCTCAAGGTGCAAGTCGCGCAACTGGCGCGCCGAAACCGGGGAAGGCGACTCGGTCATGAGGCAGACACCCTTGGCGGTCTTGGGGAAGGCAATCACGTCCCGGATGCTCGGCGTGCCGCACAGAATCGCGTTCAGCCGGTCGAACCCAAGGGCTATCCCGCCGTGTGGCGGCGCGCCAAACCTGAACGCCTCCAGCATGTAGCCGAACCGCAGCTTGGTTTCCTCCGGCGGAATCTGCAGCACCTCCTCAAATACCGTCTTCTGCACCTCCGGCTGATGGATACGAATTGAGCCTCCCCCCAGCTCCACACCGTTCACCACCACGTCGTAGTGCTGTCCGCGCACCTTCTTCGGATCCGACTTAAGCATCGGGATGTCCTCCGCGACCGGCGCGGTAAAAGGATGATGGCTCGAATACCACCGGTTCTGCTCCCGATCGAAACTCAGCAGCGGAAAATCCACCACCCAGAGGAAGTCGAACCGATCGACGGGGATGACCAGCTTCCCCTGCCCTTTCAGCACCTCGGCGCAATAAAGGCGGATCTTGCCGAGGATTTCGCACGCCGTCAGCCACTGGTCAGCGGCGAACAGGATCAAGTCCCCTTCCTCGATCGCCAGCTTGCTGCTAAGCGCCGCCTGCTCCGCCTCGCTGAAGAACCGCACGATCGGCGACTTCCACTCGCCGCCTTCGACCTTGATGTAGGCCAGCCCCTTGGCCCCGAAGCTCTTGGCGTATTCGGTCATGGTGTCCATCTGGCCTTGGGTGGCACAAGCCAGCCCCTTCGCGTTGATCGCCTTCACCACACCCTGGTTGGCAACCGTGGCGCTGAAAATCTTGAACTTGCTGCCGCGGAACTCCTCGGTGAAATCCACCAGTTCCATGCCGAAGCGCGTGTCCGGCTTGTCAATGCCGTACCCGTTGATCGCTTCCCCGTAAGAAAGCCGCTTGAACGGCGTGGCCACCTCAACGTTCAGGGCCGTCTTCCAGATGCGTTTTAGCAAGCCTTCCACCAGGTTGTAGATGTCCTCGCGCTCGATGAACGACATCTCGATGTCAATCTGCGTGAACTCAAGCTGCCGGTCCGCACGCTGGTCCTCATCGCGGAAACAGCGGGCGATCTGGTAATAGCGCTCGACGCCGCCGACCATGAGGATCTGCTTGAACTGCTGCGGCGATTGGGGCAGCGCGTAAAACGTCCCCGGCTCCCGGCGGTTCGGCACGAGAAACTCGCGCGCCCCCTCTGGTGTGCTCTTGAAGAGGATAGGCGTCTCGACCTCCAGGAAGCCCTGCTCGTCCATGAACATGCGGGTGGCCGTCGCCACCTTGCTCCGCAGCCGCAGATTGCGGGCCATCTCTGGCCGGCGCAAATCCAGGTAGCGATACTTGAGCCGCAACTCCTCATTCACCTTGCTGGCCACTTCCGGGTCGTCCACCGGGAACGGCAGCACCTCCGCGAAGTTCAAGAGCTCAAGCTCCTTGGCCATGACCTCGACCTCGCCCGTCGGAATCTTCGGGTTATTGGTGCCGTCGGGGCGCTCCCGGACGGTGCCGCTGATGCGGACGACGCATTCGCTCCGCAGCGAAGCGGCCCGCTCGAAAAGGTCCTTAGGCAGGTCGGAAGGGTCAAACACCGTCTGCGTGCGCCCCTCGCGGTCACGCACGTCAATGAAGATCAACCCGCCCAGATCTCGCCGCGAGTGGACCCAGCCTTCCAGGGTCACCGTCTGGCCGATGTGCGCCGGGCGCAGTTCGTTGCAATGATGCGTTCGTTTCATTCTTCGATTACTTCCCCAGCCATTCGTCGCGGGAGACGCCTGCTTGCTTTAGCAGGCGCTGGAGGAAACCGGGGCCAATATCCGCCTGATGCTCGTTGGGTATGATCAGGGTCACATTCCCGCGTTTCATCTGTGGATGCCTCCCACCGGAATACGGTCCTTCAAAGCCTAACTGCTGCAGCCGCTGGATGAATTTCCGGCGTGAGACTGGCAGCAGCTTAGGCATGGACCGTCAGACCTATACGATTAAGGTTCAAGTGGCCGACCTCGGGGATATCGAGTCCAAGGCGCAACCGCAAAGCCACCCAATCGCTCAACGCCTCACGGAGTTCGCGCTGGCATCCCGGCAGGGTTTCGTGCTTCGCCCACACCCCCTGAAAACCAGGGATCTCACCCCAGTAGGTGTGGTCGTCCTCGATGATCTCGTAACGAGCCATCTCCAGAGCCAGGTCAAGGTATTGCGCTAGCATAATTCGAACGCGCGGTTGCGTCTACCCTTCGCAATGTGGCCAAGAACTTCTCCCCACGCAACCCGAAAACACGCCCGCAAATCATGGGAGGCACGTCTCCCCCGCACCGCCGGGGTGCGTCTATCCTCGGGCGCAGTAACCTCCGACTCGCCCAGCAGGGTGGAGAGTTCCGAGACCTCACTGCTCGCGGACGCGAGTTACTCGAGCAGCTTGCTTGCTCGCGCCCCTCACTTTGCCTGCCCGCGACCCGGCCGCGCCTGGCTGAGGCGCAGCCTCAAACTGGCTCTTAAGTGCCCACAGCCCAAGAGCGGGGTTGCTGATGTAGAAGACCTCCTCACCGTCCGGCAGGCGGTTGAAACCGTCTTTGAGCTGGCCGGGATTGTAGCGCTTTAGGGTTGCATCAAGATCGCCCGCCGCGAAACCTGCCGACCGAATCGCATCGTGGCTCATATGCGGGCCGGGACAGTAGGTAATACGGAACCGGCCTTCGCTGGAGCCGTGGATAAGGTGAGCGGCGGCGCTGAGGTTATTGCGTAGCTCGGCGTTGGCTTGAACCGCAGCCAACGTCGCGGGGGTACCCCGATAGCCATACTTGCGGATTAACCGGTCAATCTCTGCGTCTTCGCCAAACTCCTTCAGGCCGGGGCCGAGGACTATCAGTTCGCCGCCATCAGCCATCGCCATGCGGGTGCGATAGATAGCCTTGTTGCCCAGCCAGGTGCTTTTGAACTCGTGCGGGTCAAGATACACCAGAACCCTCCGCAGAGGCCGGTCAAGCAGGTCGAAGTTCACCTTCTGCGAGAGACGCGCCCCCAGCGTGAAGGTCTCCATATCATCGCCCACGTAAAGCCCGCGCATGAACATCCCGCCTGCGACCTTGTTTTTCTCCATCACCGTGAGCACATAGACGATGGGTAAGTCGCGGAGAAAGGTCTCCGCGGCATAGTTGAACAAGCGGCGGACCGGATTCTCGATCCGGCCCATGATGCGTTCTATGCCATACGCCGCGCCCAGAAAGTGAGACTTGTTGATCATGTCCGCCCCGCCGGAGCCGACCACGACGTTCTTGGTGTAATTCGCGATGCCTACCACCTCGTGCGGGACGCTCTGCCCCACCGAGAGAATCAGGTCGTGGCCGGCAAACAACTGCTGGTTCACCTCAACGCGCACGTCGTAGTCCACCAGCCCCCCCGACCATTCGCGCACCAGCCTGCCCGGCACGTCGCCGACATGCCGGACGCCCTTCCGCCAATCGTGCACCTTGAACCGCGCCAGCGGGATGCGGTCCCCGAACATCATCCGCAACTGGGCCTCGCTCATTGGCGAATGCGTGCCCAAGGCCGGCATAATGTCCACCTCGGTCTTGGGGCTAAGCAGCTCGTAGAGCAGGCGGGTCAGTTCTCCGGCATCCGAGTTGAGCCGGGTATGGTCGGGCGGCAGCACCAGCACCTTGCGTAGCGGGCGGCCAATGACTTTCAGGGCCTGCGCCAGCGCCTCGCGCTTCTCAGCCGTGCTGATGTCGTCGCCCGCTCCCCCGCGCGCAAAGTATGTCGCCATATTGGTCTTTCTCGTCCCGGCCGCAGCACCGGATCGGCGGCCCTGTCAACACTATGCCTCAGGGCGGCCAGGATTCCACCCTGGAAACACTCCAGGCGCCAGTCGCCCGCCGACGTTCGGCTTTCGGCCTTCGGCCTTCCTTCGGACTTCGGCCTTCGGACTTCGGATTCCCCTTCCACCCTCACACGCCGCTGAACGCGCTAAACCCCCCATCCACCGCGATAACCTGCCCGGTGACGAAGCCCGAGCCCTCGTCGCTCAACAGCCATAGTAGCGTGCCAATCAGGTCTTCCGGTTTGCCGAAATGCCCTTGCGGCGTGTGGGAAGTGATCGTATTGCCGCGTGGCGTCAACGAGCCGTCGGGCTGCGTCAAAAGGCTGCGGTTCTGGTCGGTGAGGAAGAAACCCGGGGCGATGGCGTTGACGCGCACCCCGGTCTTCGAGAAATGCACCGCTAGCCACTGGGTAAAGTTGCTCACGCCCGCCTTGGCAGCGCTGTAGGCCGGTATCTTCGTCAGCGGCTTGAATGCGTTCATCGAGGAGACATTGATGATATTGCCGTGTCCTCTCTGCACCATGTCCTTGCTGAACACTTGTGTGGGCAGGAACGTGCCCAGGAAGTTCAGGTTGAACACGAACTGCACGCCCTCAACCGTCAGGTCGTAAAACGTCACCACGCCCTCCCTCTTTGCTATGAGGTCTTCGGGGGAGAGAAACTCCTTCGAGGTCGTGCCCTTGGGGTGGTTGCCGCCCGCGCCGTTGATCAGAATGTCCACCGGCCCAAACGCCGCCTTGACCTGCTGGTGCGCCTCCTCGATGCTGGGCTTCTCCAGCACATTACAGGCGAACGCCTTCGCGGCACCGCCCACCTTGACAATCGCGTCCGCGGCCCTTTGCGCCATCTCTGGCTTGAGGTCGAGGATGGCGACTTTGGTGCCGCACTGGGCTAGCGCCTCTGCCATCACGCTGCACAGGATGCCGCCCCCGCCCGTAACGACGGCCACCTGGTTCTTGAGATCTACACGAAATGGTATGTTCATAGGCTGCTTGGGTTTTGAGCTATCGCCGCCTAAAGACTCGCCGCAGGCCAGCCGCCCCGGCAACGCGGCTGGAAGAATACCGGAAAGGCAGGCAGGCGCCAGATAATTTGCGAGTGACGGGCGCGCGCCTGCAGGGCCCTCGACGTCTCCGGTGCTGTCCAGCCGCGCAATCCGAAGCCCGAAACCCGAAATCCGAAGGAAATCCTAAACCCGAAGGCCGAAACCACCAAGCCGCTCCCCACAATAGCGCATGGTTGGTCCGGACCGCCCTGGCCTGCAAGTCGTGGCTCCCAAGACAGCCGCATCCCACACGCGCGGACTCGCTTCTTCGGATTTCGGATTTCGGCCTTCTTTCGGCTTTCGGCCTTCGGATTTCGGATTTGTCCCCCTCCCTCGCGTATGAATTCCTCGCTGGCCACTGGGGCCGCCCTCGGCTAGTATGTGTGTAATGACGAAATCCTTGCCCCGGCCGGATGTAATCATCACCCACGAGAGCGACCTCGACGGGCTGGTGTCGGGCGTCCTGCTGCAGCGGCTGGCACGAAAGCTGTTCGATGCTGACGTTCGCCTCGAAGCCTATCACTACAACAACTGGCGCCAGCGCGAGCTGCGCGAGAAATCCGGCTGGATCGCCGACCTCACCTTCGAGCCGCGCATGGACCGGCCGGACTGGGTCATCATTGACCATCACGCTACCGAGACACCGCCCAAGAACGCTCTGTTCATCCACGACGTTTCCAAGTCCGCCGGCCTGCTCTGCTACCAACTGTGCCAACAACAAGGCCTCGGCTCGCCTGCGCTGGACCGGCTCGTACACCTGAGCAACGTCGGCGATCTGTTCCTTGAGGACGACCCCGACTTCATCCTCGCCAGTGACTACGCCAACCTGGTCAAAATCTACCAGTTCTGGAACCTTCACGCGCTCATCAACGGCGAGATTGAGCACCTTCTCAATAACCCGCTGCTCCGGGTCATGGAAGTCAAACGCAACATCGAGGACCCCCTTGGCTTCGCCTGGAGCAGGGAGAACGTAACCGAGATAACCCCCCAGGTGGGCTTTGTGGACACCGTTATCGGGAATAATAACCTGATCGTCCACCAACTCCTGGAGCAGCAGGCGACGAAGTACCCCGTGCTGCTGACGCTCTTCCGCCGCGCGAACGGAGTCGTCATCGCCAGCCTCCGCAGTCGAAATGGCGAGGCGCTGAAAATCGCGGAGAAACTCCAGGGCGGCGGCCATGCTAACGCGAGCGGCGCCACCCTGCCTCGTTCGATCAAGACCATTCCCGACGCCGTCAACTACCTCCGCCAGGTCCTCAACCCGAAGAAGGAAGAACCCTTGAACAGCCTCGAGGACATCTTCGCCTCCATTGACCTGTCACAAAAATGAACGTTTCCTGAACCCAGGAGCCGCTGCCTGAGGGCGCCCAGCCCACAAGAATCTGTAAGCCGCGTGCCCCCACGCGGCGCCAGCAATCACTACCCTCCCCGGAGCGCTCAATAGTCCAGGAAGTCCTCTAGATCCCCCAATGGCCGAGTAAATGTGTCCCTCGCGGGCGCGGCTACCAGCGTTTTGGCCGCCTTGTCCACGCAGCCGGAGGTTGCCGCCACCGGCAGGCTCACCACAAAGAGCGCCGACCCGAGTATAGTCAGAGCGAACGTCACGGGACGCGCCACCGCCACATCAACTACAACTGACGTCGGGTCAGCTCCTCCGGATGCGAAAGCCGGCGTGGACGTGCCCAGCAACAACGCCAGCACACAGAGGACAGTTATTAGAAGCTTGGTTTTCATGCCTTCCTTTCTATGATCAATAGCCACCGGCTTCTGTGGCGGGCGCAACCCTGGTGTCGTATCCGCGTGCCCGCAGCAAAGCCGGTTGTTGGTCTTGCACACGCCTATAAGAGTACCGCGTGGTTCGGGTTAGTCAAGCCTTCCCCTCGCGCGCGATTTTGGTCGTTGCCCCGTCACGCAGGCTCCCCTACCCTCCCGCGCGTTTATGGCGCCGCCTGAATCAGCACCCGTCAATTCCGCCCTGCGGGGCGATGGCCGTCCGGCCGCTCAACTGCGCCCCGTGCGTTTCCAGAACCACGTCGCCCCGTACGCCACGGGCTCAACCCTCATCGAATGCGGCAACACCCGCGTGATTTGCGGCGTCACAGTCGAGGAAACCGTGCCGCGCTGGATGAAGGAGCAAGGCATCATCGGGGGCTGGATCACGGCTGAATACTCCATGCTCCCCTACTCCACCCTTCAACGCAAACCGCGCGACATCACCAAGGGCAAGATTGACGGACGCTCCCAGGAAATCCAGCGCCTCATCGGCCGGGCCATGCGCACCGCCCTCGATTTAGCGAAATTGGGCTCCCGTACCATCTGGGTGGACTGCGATGTCCTGCAAGCCGACGGGGGCACCCGCACCGCGGCCATTACGGGCGGCTACGTGGCGCTCTCCCTGGCAATCCGCAAGCTGGTGGCCGAAGGCAAACTGCCCGCGGACCCGCTGCGCCGCGCCGTGGCCGCCGTAAGTGTCGGCATCGTCCAGAAACAGACCTTGCTGGATTTGTGCTACACGGAAGATGCCGCAGCGGAAGTGGATCTAAACCTCGTCATGGACTCCACAGGCGAATTCATCGAACTGCAGGGCACTGGCGAGGAAGCCACCTTTAGCGAGGCCCAACTCGCGGATATGCTCGCCTTGGGCAAATCGGGTGTGCAGGAGCTGCTCGCTCTCCAGCAGGCTGCGCTCACCGCTTCTGCGCCTCCATGAAGTTCCTCCACCTGATCTGGAGCAACCTGAAGCGGAAGAAACTCCGCACCATCCTGACCCTGCTTTCCATTGTAGTGGCCTTCATCCTCTTCGGCTACTTGTCCGCTATCAAACAGGCGCTCGCGGGCGGCGTGGCGCTGGCCGGGCAGAACCGGCTCTGGGTCGTCCACAAGATTTCCATCATCCAGTCCTTGCCTCAATCCTACAAAGCCCGGATCGAGCGCATTCCCGGCGTAGCCCTGGCCACTCACGAATCCTGGTTCGGCGGCGTTTACCAGGACCCCAAGAACATGTTCCCGCAAATCCCCGTCATGCCGGAGGAGTTCCTGGAGATGGTCCCCGAACTCATCCTCCCGCCCGAACAGAAACAAGCCTGGCTCGATACCCGCACCGGCGCCATCGTCGGCCGCAAGACCGCCGAGCGCTTCCATTTTAAAGTCGGCGACCGCATCCCGCTCCAAACCTCGATCTGGACCAAGACCGACGGCAGCCGCCTGTGGGAGTTCGACATCGTCGGCATTTTCGACGGTCGAGACAAGAACACGGACATCACGCCGCTCTACTTCCGGTATGATTACTTTGACGAGGCGCGCCAATGGAACAAGGGGCAGGTGGGTTGGTACCTCGTGCGCGTCAAAGACCCAAACCAGGCGCCGGAAGTCGCCAAGCTGATAGACCAGGAATTCGAGAACTCGGACGCCGAAACCAAGACCCAGCCGGAAGCGGCGTTCGTGCAGGCTTGGGTCAAACAAATCGGCGACATCACCCTGATCACCGCGACGATCCTGAGCGCCGTGTTCTTCACCATCCTGTTGGTCACCGGCAACACTATGAGCCAGTCGGTCCGCGAGCGCATAGGCGAATTGGGTGTGCTCAAGGCGCTAGGGTACACCAACGTGCAGGCCCTGGCGCTCGTGCTGGCGGAATCCTGCCTCCTGGCCATCCTCGGCGGCGGCGGCGGCCTGGGCATCGCCCTGGCATTGATTGCGCGCGGCGACCCCACCGGCGGCATGCTGCCCCTGTTCTATTTCCCGACCCTGGACGTGCTCGCCGGCGTCGGATTCAGCTTGGCCCTCGGCGTAGTAGCCGGCATCTTCCCCGCCCTCCAAGCCATGCGCCTGCGCGTGGCTGATGCTCTAAGGAGAATGTAACCATGTCCGCTCCTCATTCGGACTTCCGCCTTCGGCCTTCGGACTTCCATTATGGCGGGTCCCGTTAACTTGCTCTCGCAGGTCGTCTCTGTCAGCAAGTTTGGCCTGCTGAGCATCCCGCAGCGGAGTGGGTCCGTGGCGGCTGCCATCTTCGGCATCGCTGGCGTGGTCGGCGTGCTCGTCGGCGTGCTCTCCATGGGCGTCGGATTCCGCAAAACCCTGCTCGCCTCTGGATCGCCCGACTCCGCGATCGTCCTGCGCAGTGGCGCGGACAGCGAAATGGTGAGCGGCTTCCTGCGCGAGAACACTCGGGTCATCGCTGACGCGCCTGGCATCGTCCACAACGCCGACGGCCCGCTCGCCTCGGCAGAACTATTTGTCATCATCAGCCTCCCCAAACGTTCAACCGGCACCGACGCCAACGTCCCAATGCGCGGCGTCGAGCCGGCCGCACTCAAAGTCCGCGATAGGCTGCACTTGGTCGAAGGACGCATGTTCGAGTGGGGCAAGAACGAAGTCATCGTCGGTGTCGGCGCCGCCAATGCCTTCGCCGGCCTGGACCTCGGCAGCAAACTGCGCGTTGGGCGACGCGAATGGCCGATCGTGGGGATCTTCTCTGCCGGCGGCGGCACCGCAGAATCCGAGATCTGGACTGACGCGACCGTGCTCCAGGGCGCCTATAACCGCGGCAACACCTTCCAGTCGGTCTATGTCAAGCTCATCTCGCCCGGAGCCTTCCAGGGCTTCAAAGACGCCCTGACGACCGACCCCCGCCTGACCGTGAAAGTGCTCCGCCAGAGCGAGTATTACGCCGAGCAATCCACGGCGGTGAGCCGACTGATCACGTCGCTCGGCTACCTGATCGCCACGCTCATGGCCATCGGCGCGGTCTTCGGCGCGCTCAACACCATGTACAGCTCCGTTTCCGCGCGTACCCGTGAGATCGCCACCCTGCGCGCGCTCGGATTCGGCAGCGGCGCAGTTGTAGTCTCCGTGATGGTCGAGTCCCTGGCCCTCGCCCTCATCGGCGGCGCCGTCGGCGCGGTCTTGTCCTATCTCACCTTCAACGGCCTCCACACTTCCACCATGAACTGGAACAGCTTCAGCCAGATCACCTTCGCCTTCGCCGTCACGCCGAACCTGCTCTTGCAAGGCATCGTGTGGGCCGTCCTCATCGGGCTGATCGGAGGCCTCTTCCCCGCCATCCGCGGCGCCCGCCTGCCCATCGCCGCCGCGCTGCGCGAGCTGTGAGAGACCGCCGCTATTATTCCTCCCGAATGGACGCCAGCTTGGCGGAAACCGCCTTGGAATCGCTCGCCACCGCCACCTTGACCTCCCACTTCGCCCCAGGCTCTAGCACTGGCCGGAACGCCCGGGCGACCTCCACTTTCTGGCCCCGAGCGTCGAGCAGGTCGAATTGCACCGTCACCTGCGACCGCGGTTGGCCCGACCTGTTCACCACCGTCGCCACCGCGTAAAGCCCGTTGCCGCCTTTTCCCTTCTCCAGCGAGATGGTCGAAACCTCAAACCCCGCGGGTATCGCGCCATCTTCCGTCGTAGGCACGGCCGCGGCTCGGTCTTTTTGCTGCGCCGCCAGCTTCTCGAAGTGCTTCAGCGCCGCCACGGTCCCAATCAGCCCCGCGACCAGAATCGCAGCCGTCAACACCGTCCAGACGATCACCTTGCGCGGCACGGCTGGCTCCGCCTGCGGGGCCGCCAGCATCAACTCGGTTTGCTTCCGGCAACTTGGGCACGTGGCCATAGTCCCGACCAGTTCTGCCTGGAATTCGATATGCCCGCCGCACTGGCTGCAGACGCCCGTCAAACGCTTGGTCCGATTCATTGTGCCCGGCAATGCTACCAGAAGGCCACGCCCTCGTCACCCAGCCTCTTTCTCTCTTCGGCGTTCGGGCTTCGTCCTTCTTTCGGACATCGGATTTCGGACTTCGGATTTCAGTGCAGCAACCCTTCCGCAGAGTGTAACGCGAATACCGCCACAACCGTCTAATCTCCCCGGCACGCCGCCCCCGTAGCGTTGTCAATATAAGACAGCGCCGCGCCACCGCTGCCGTCACGCGGAAGCGGTTGCCCCAGACCGGGGCTAAGACAAGGCGATATACCCACCGGATACCCACCGGATGCCCTCCGGAGTGTGTGGCTACCCATTGGCTTGCTTCACGGGAGGCCCCGGCGTGCGGCGCCCATGCGGCTGGCGATCCCTCCTTGCGCGCTTGCTCTGCCCCAGGCTGGCGTGGCAGGCTTGGGCAACTCGTTGCCATGAATGCTCTTCGCTTCTTCTCTCTCGCGTCATTGGGGGTGCTGCTCTCTGCCTGCTGCGGGCCCGCCTTGGCCAACCCCGGCGCGTCGGTCGCCTCGTCACACGTCAAGTCCCTCTTCAAGCATCCACCGCGTGAATACAGCACCGGACCACTTTGGGTATGGAATGACCTGCTCACCGAACAGCAAATCCGCGACACGCTGCGCGACTTGGCCGGCCAGCAAGTGAAGCAGGTCTGGGTCCACCCGCGCCCCGGCTTGATGACCCCTTACCTTTCGGATGACTGGTTTCGCCTCTGGAAAGTCGCCCTTGACGAGGCCAAACGCCTGGACATGAACGTTTGGATCTACGACGAGAACTCCTACCCCTCTGGCTTCGCGGGCGGCTGGGTTCCCGAGCTTATGCCCCAATCCCGTGGCCGCGGCTTGACCTTCCGCGACGCCACCGCGCCCCCCAAGTGGTCGGACGACCTGATCGGCGTCTATCGCCTGGAAGGCGACGCCTCCGAGAACGTCACGGCGACGGTCAGGGCCGGCGACGCTCTCCCGGCGGCGCACTACCTCCTCGCCACGGAAGTCCGCGCGAAAGACTCCCCCTGGAATGGCGACCACTGCTATGTGAATCTGCTCTCCCCTGGCGTGACAGAGAAATTCCTCGAAGTCACTCTGGAGCCTTACCGCCGCGAAGTCGGGAAGCAATTCGGCCAGCGCGTGCCCGGCGTCTTCTCCGACGAGCCGAACATCCATCCCGCCGGCGCCTGGCCGTGGAGCGAGGTCCTGGCCCGCGAATTCCAGAGGCGCTGGGGCTACAACCTCCTCGACCACCTACCCAGCCTGGCCCGTCCCATCGGCGACTGGCGGAGAATCCGGCACAACTACTTCCAGGTCCTCAATGAGCAGTTCATTGAGCACTGGTCCAAGCCCTATCACAATTACTGCGAGACCAACCAACTCCAGTGGACCGGCCATTATTGGGACCACGAATGGCCCGACTGCGTCGGCGTGCCGGATAACATGGCCATGTATGCGTGGCCTCAGCGGCCCGGGATTGATTGCCTGATGAATCAGTACGCGGAACAGACGCACGCGCAGTTTGGCAATACCCGCATGGTCAAAGAACTCTCCAGCGTCGCCAACCAGCTTGGCCAGCGCCGCACGCTGTGCGAAGTCTATGGCGCCGGCGGCTGGGACTTGCGGTTCGAAGACATGAAGCGCATCGGCGACTGGCTCGAAGTGCTGGGGGTCAACACGCTCGACCAGCATCTCTCCTACGTGACGATTCGCGGCGCCCGCAAGCGCGATCACCCCCAGTCCTTCTCCTACCACGAACCGTGGTGGGAGGCCTACCACGTCTCGGCAGAATACCTCGCGCGCCTCTCGGCGGCCCTGTCGCAGGGGGAGCAAGTCAACCCCGTGCTGGTCCTGGAGCCGACGACCACCGCCTGGATGTACCAGGGCGACGAGGCGAAGCTTAAGGAGCTCGGCGATTCGTTCTTCAAGCTGCTGATGGCCCTGGAGGCGGCGCAAATCGAGTACGACATCGGCGATGAGGACGTGATCGCCCGCCACGGCTCGCTACAAGGCAAGCAGTTGAGAATTGGCAACCGCACCTACCGGCAGGTGGTCCTGCCCCCACTGATAGAGAACGTCAACAGCCAGACCAAGGCTTATCTGGATCAGGTCGGGTGGGTGGCAACTGGCACCTTTCCTACGCGAGTGGACGGCGTCGCCCTCAAGAGCGCCGTTCAATCGCCTGACCCGCGGTCGGTCAGTAGTATGTCCAAGGTTGATGCCCTTGTAAGTAACCTCCAGGCTGAGCAGGAGAAGCAGGGCTTTGGCATCCAGCGCGCGCCCGGCGACCAAGGCATCCTCTTCCATCATCGCCGTCAACTGACCGATGGCCAATTGCTCTTCCTCGTCAACACCAGCATCGAACACCCCTCCCGGGGCGTTGTCTTCTCCAGTCTGGAGGGCGTAGAAAAATGGGACCCCTACACCGGCAAGAGCAGGCCATACCCCTCGTCTGTCACACGGGATATGTCAGTCGCCTACGCCCCCGGGGCAGCAGCGATAGCTCGAATACACCAGACCAAACAGGTCATCGGCCTTTCAGCCGAATTCGACCTGCCCCCTGCCGGCAGCCTCCTGCTTTTCCTGTCAAAAAAGCCTGTCCCGGCTGAAAGCCCGCGCCAGACTGTCGCCACCCTCGCCCCCGCCGGACCCGTGCAAATAAGCCGCCTCGGGCCGAACGTGCTGACCCTCGATTACGTGGACATCACTGCCGGCGGCGAAACCCGCAACGGCCTTTACTGCTACCAGGCCAATCAATTCGTCTGGCAGAAGAATGGCTTGGAGCGCGACCCCTGGGACAGTGCCGTCCAGTTTAAAGATGACCTTATCAGCAAGACGTTCCCCGCTGCCAGCGGCTTCAGCGCCAGCTACAAGTTTACTATCGAAAGCGCCATGCCTAGCGGTCTGGCCATCGTCATCGAGCGCCCCGACCTTTACACCATCACCTGCAACGGCCACCCGGTAAGCGCCAAACCCAACGACTGGTGGCTGGATAGGGCGTTCGGTCGGCTTGACCTCGCGTCAACGGCACAAACCGGGGTGAACGTGGTCACCATCAAGGCCAGCCCCTTCACCATGTTCCACGAATTGGAGCCCGCCTATGTGCTGGGCGACTTCACGCTCAAGCCCGTGGACAAGGGCTTTGTTATCGTTGGCACCGCTGGGAACGCGGCCGGCCTGGTCTTGAGCCCGTCCGGCTGGAACCTCCAAGGCCATCCCTTCTACAGCGCAAGCGTTGCCTACCGCGAGCGCTTCGAGGTCACAAACCGCGCGGGCCGCTTCGTTGTGACCCTGCCCAACTGGTATGGCAGCGTCGCCAAGGTGGCCGTCAACGGCAAGCCCGCCGGCTTCGTTGACGCGCCTCCCTGGGAATGTGACGTGACCAAATGGGTCAAGCGCGGACAGAACGACGTGGAGGTCACGGTCATTGGCACCTTGAAGAACACGCTCGGCCCCCACCACGGCAACCCCGCCCTGGGCGCCGCCTGGCCCGCCAGTTTTCACGTCGCCCCCAGCCCCGGTCCGCCGCCGGGTGCCGATTACTCGACGGTAGCCTACGGTCTCTTCGAACCGTTCTTGCTGAAACAAGTCATCCAGCAGTCAACGACCTCTGGCAAGGAAGAACACGCCGCAAGGTGACCAGACCAGCGGTCGGCGCGCCTACTTCCGTTTGGTGCCGGCCTCGCTGGCTTTCGATTCCAGCCCCGTCATCGTGACGAGGGGCAGCACCGTGAAATGCCCGGAGTCATCATAAACGATGACATAAGAGGCCTTTGGCGGGAGCGAAATGTAATCGCTGTGCTGCACTGGATACTCCCGGCCATCTGCCATGCGCAGCGTAAAGGGCATGCCGCTCGCTACGGCGGGCACAATCTGCTCTCTTGTCATGAAGACATCTTTGCCCGAACCGTCTGAGCTGGCAAGCAGCTTGAACGCCGCCCGGCTCCTGCTCCAAGCCGGACAGCGCGGCGGACTCGATTCCGGGCGGCGGCCCCGTCTTCCTCGGGGGCAAGGCAGACCCCACCCCGCGCTACCTGGAATTGGCAGCCGAGTACTGCGAAATGGCGCGCATGTATTGGGCGCGCTCGAAGGCGCTCGGATCGGGGCAGTTCTTCTGGCTCAAACTGCCCTTGAGCTGGGCCACCGACTCGTATTCGTGCTCCTCCATCCAGGCAATGAGGTCGCGCTCGATGACGCCGATCTGCCGCACGCCATGCCGGATGAGAGTGGAGCAGAGCATAGTGATGTCAGCCCCAGCCATAAGCATCTTGAGGACATCCGTGGCGCGGTGAACGCCGCTGGTGGCCGCGAGGCTGGGGCGCACTTTGCCGTATAGTAGCGCGATCCAACGCAGCGGGACGCGCATGGCCATGGGCGTGCTCAACAGGATATTGGGCTTCACTTCGAGCGCCTCCAAGTCAATGTCCGGCTGATAGAAGCGGTTGAACAGGACCAGGCCATTCGCGCCCGCCTGGTCGAGCCGCTTGGCCATATTGGCGAAATTGGTGAAGAACGGGCTGAGCTTTACTGCGACCGGGATGGTGGCCACCGACTTGACCGCCTTGAGAATATCCAGATAGGTCTGCTCGATCTGGGCGGAGCTGAGTTCCATGTCCGTCGGGATGTAATAGATGTTCAGCTCCAGGGCATCGGCTCCGGCCTGCTGAATGGCCTTGGCATACTCGGTCCAGCCGCCTACCGAGGAGCCGTTGAGGCTGGCGATGACCGGGATGCGCACCGCTTGCTTGGCCTTGGCAACGTGCTTGAGATACTCCTCCGGCCCGAGGTGAAACTCTTTCGGCTCGGGGAAGTAGGTGAGCGCTTCAGCAAAGCTTTCGGTGCCGTGCTCCAGATGGTGATCCAGTTCGGCGCGGTCCTGGCGCAGTTGCTCCTCGAACAACGAGTAAAGCACCACGGCGGATGCGCCGGCGTCTTCCATCTGTTTGATGCTGTCAATCTCTTCTGACAGCGGCGAGGCCGCGGGAACCAGCGGCGTGCGAAGTTTCAATCCGAGGTAAGTAGTCTTAAGGTCCATGTTTTTCCAGAGTTACTTCGTTAGAGCGTGATGCGTGAAACGTGATGAGTGATGCGTGTCAGGGCTGTTCGGCTACCGTGGCGGTTGCGGTGGGCTGAGCAGGGGCGCCGTTGCCGGACTTGGGCTTAAGCCCCGCCAGGTATTGGTAATAAGCCCAACGCCGGTCGGCGTCAGTCTGTGCCTGAGCGAAGAACCGCTTCGCGTCGTCCGGCTTGCTCTTAGTGAGCATCTTGAACCGGTTCTCTGAGAGCAGGTAGTCCTGCACCTTGGCTTTGGCGGCCGAGGAATCAAGCTGCAGCGGGTTTTCGCCCTTGTCAGCGCGCCGCGGGTCGAAGCGATAGAGCAGCCACTGGCCCGAATCCACCGCCAGGCGCTGCTGTTTGGCGCCAGCGCCGCGGTCAAGGTCAATGCCGTGCGCGATGCAATGGCTATAGGCGATGATGATCGAAGGACCACGATACGACTCCGCTTCGAGGAACGCCTTGAGCGTATGCTCGTCCTTGGCGCCCATAGCCACGCTGGCTACGTAAACGGAGCCATAGCCCATCGCAATCAGGCCCAGGTCCTTCTTCCGCAATGGCTTGCCGCCCGCCGCAAACTTCGCCACGGCGCCGCGCGGCGTGGACTTCGAGCACTGGCCGCCGGTGTTGGAATACACTTCGGTGTCCAGCACGAGCACGTTGATGTCGCGCCCGCTAGCCAGCACATGGTCGAGGCCGCCGTAGCCGATGTCATAGGCCCAGCCATCGCCGCCGATCGCCCACACGCTGCGCCGGATGAGGTTGTCCGCGATAGCGAGCAGCATCTTAGCCTCGCTGCTGGTGTCGCCGCCCAGCTTCTGCTTGAGGGCGGCCACGCGTTCACGCTGGTCGTAGATGCCCGCCTCGTCGGTCTGGTCTGCGTTAATAAGGGCGTTGACCGGGTCATCGCCCAGCTTGGGCGCCAACTTGCGGAGCAGCTCGCAAGCAAACTCCTTCTGCTTGTCAATCGAGACGCGGAAGCCCAGGCCGAACTCGGCGCAGTCCTCAAAGAGCGAGTTGTTCCAAGTCGGGCCGCGGCCATCGTTGTTCTTCGCGTAGGGGGTGGTGGGCAGGTTGCCGCCGTAGATGGAGGAGCAGCCGGTGGCATTGGCCGCCACGATCCGGTCGCCGAAAAGCTGGGTCAGGAGCTTCAGGTAAGGCGTCTCGCCGCAGCCGGCGCAGGCGCCGCTGTATTCGAAGAGCGGCTGCATGACCTGCATCTGGCGGAGCTGGCCGACCTTCAGCTTGCGGCGGTCGAACTCGGGCAGCGCCAGGAAGAAGTTGTAGTTCTCGCGCTCGCTGAAGCGGATGGGCGGTTGCGGGCGCATGTTGATGGCCTTGAGCTTGACCTCGGTCTTGTTCTTGGCCGGGCAGACTTCGACGCAGAGGCAGCAACCGGTACAATCTTCCGGCGCGACCTGCAGCGTCCACTTCAGGCCCTTCCATTCCGGGGCGCGGGCGTCGGTGCTCTTGAACGTCGCGGGCGCGCCTTCCAGACACTTCGCGTCGTACGCCTTCATGCGGATGCAGGCATGCGGGCAGATCACCACGCACTTGCCGCACTGGATGCAGGTCTTCTCGTCCCAAACCGGGATCTCCAGCGCCAAATTGCGCTTTTCGTAGCGGGCCGTGCCGGTGGGGAAGGTACCGTCCGGGCTAAACGCGCTGACCGGCAGGGAGTCGCCGCGATTGCCGTAGATGACACCCAGCGTCTGGGCGATTTCCTTCGGGGCGTCGGCTGTGAACGGCGTGGGCAGTTCCTTGGTGCTGGTGACCTGCGCGGGAACCTTAACCTCGAACAGGTTGGCGAGGGTTTGGTCCACGGCGGCAATGTTCTTCTTCACGACCTCCTCGCCCTTGCGGCCGTAGGTCTTCTTAATGGTGTACTTGATCTGCTCGATGGCTTCCTCGCGCGGCAGCACGCCGGAGAGGGCGAAGAAGCAGGTCTGCATGATCGTGTTGATGCGCGCGCCCATGCCGGTGGCCTTGGCAACGCTGATCGCATCAATCACGTAGAACCTGATCTTCTTCTTGATCAGGGCTTCCTGGGCCGACCGGGGAAGCTGATCCCAGATCTCGTCTTGGCCGTAGTGCGTATTGAGCAGGAACGTGCCGCCGGGCACCAGGTCCTGCAACATGTCGTAGCGGTCGAGGAAGATCGGCTGATGGCAGGCGACGAAGTTGGCCCGGCTGACCAGGTAGATCGAGCGAATGGGCTTTGGCCCGAAGCGCAAGTGGGAGATGGTCACCGCGCCGGCCTTCTTCGAGTCATAGACGAAATAGCCCTGTGCGTAATTATCCGTGTTCTCGCCAATGATCTTGATCGAGTTCTTGTTGGCGCCGACCGTGCCGTCCGAGCCCAGGCCATAGAACAGCGCGCGGACGACCTTGTCGGACTCGGTGGAGAACTCCGGATCGAGCGCCAGGCTGTTATGGGAGACGTCGTCCTCAATGCCCACTGTGAAGTGGTTCTTCGGACTGGCAGCCTGGAGGTTGTCGAAGACGGCCTTGACCATCGCCGGCGTGAAATCCTTCGAGGACAGCCCATAGCGGCCACCCACAACTTTCGGCATGACCTTTAGTTTGCCCAAGCCCGCAGCCAGGCTCTCGTTGAGGGCTGTCACGATATCCAGGTAAAGCGGCTCGCCCAGAGCGCCGGATTCCTTGGTTCGGTCGAGCACGGCGATCGCCTTCACGCTTGCCGGCAACGCCTCGACGAAGCGCTTCACGCAGAAGGGCCGATAGAGGCGCACCTTCAGGACCCCCACCTTGCCGCCGCGCTCGTTGAGGTATTCCACCGTTTCATCCGCCGTTTCGCCGCCGGAACCCATGATGACGAGCACGCGCTCGGCATTGGGGTCGCCAACGTACTGAAACGGCTTGTACTGGCGGCCGGTGATGGCGGCAAACTGGTCCATCACCTTGGCCGTGATGTCGGCGCACTTGGCGTAGAATGGGTTGCAGGCCTCGCGCGCCTGGAAGAACACGTCTGGGTTCTGCGCCGAGCCGCGCAGCACCGGGCGGTCGGGATTCATCGCGCGCTGCCGATGCGCAATGACGAACTCCTCGTTAATCATCTTGCGGATGATGTCCTCGGTAACCTGCTCGATCTTCGAGACCTCGTGCGAGGTGCGGAATCCGTCAAAGAAGTGCAGGAACGGAATCCGGCTCTCGAGCGTCGCCGCCTGCGCGATCAGGGCGAAGTCCATCGCCTCCTGGACGCTGGCAGAACTGAGCATGGCGAAGCCGGTCGTGCGCGCCAGCATGACATCGCTGTGGTCGCCGAAGATGGACAGCGCATGCGTGGCCAGCGTGCGCGCGGTGATGTGGAAGACGGTGGGCGTTAACTCGCCCGCGATCTTCAACATGTTCGGCACCTTCAGCAGCAGGCCCTGCGACGCCGTAAAGGTGCAGGTCAACGCCCCGGTCTGGAGCGCCCCGTGCACGGCGCCGGCTGCCCCGCCTTCGCTTTGCATTTCCACCACCGAGGGGACCGTGCCCCAGAGATTCTTCACCCCTTCAGAGGCCCATTGGTCGCACCACTCGCCCATGTTCGAGGAGGGGGTGATGGGATAGATCCCCATCACTTCATTGCAACGGTAAGCCACGTAAGCCACCGCTTCATTGCCGTCAATTGTCGTATAGGTTTTGTTCATTTTGCTAGAGCGCTAAATCGTTCAAGACATCTGTGCCCTCGCGGAAAGCATCTGCTCGCCACGGCTATCTCCCCGCGATGAATGCGAATCCTCATCCAACGATGCTGCAATGTGCCTGACCAAGTGTCCCGGGACTTCACCCGCTTTGGCAAACCCTCACCATATTTTGCGCCCGATGCCGCCCATTAGGCAGGCAAAAAAAAGAGCGCCCTGCCTGCATCGCGGTTAATAGTGCATGCCCCAGCCGCGGTCGGAGTATAAGCATTTGCAATAATGAAACACGCGGCTTCCACGCCCCCTTACCCTAGTGCTTCACTGGCACCGCTCTGGTACCACTCTGGACCTACCCTGGTACCATAGAGAGATCCCTTTTCTGTCCCAAAAGAAGACATTGACTGCCGCGGCCTCGCCGCATTCGGAGTTGCAGCATCAACACCGCTAATAACGGTCTGCTCTTGATCGGCTACGACCTTCCGGCCGGCCTCTGGTCCGGCGCCGACCTTAGCTCTGGAGGAAACTCCGCCTGAGTATTGGACACGGCGCACGCGAGGCAACGGATTCAGTGTTTTTCAAGAATTGAATCAGCAAGAGAGCGGTATGAAACCTGCTTTTCGAGGATGGCGAGCCGTCCCGATACTATTACACGCGGCGCCGGGTAGGCGTGTTGTGCCGGGAGGGACGGCACGGTTTCTGTTTGCTGCAATGAAAAGAAACGTCAATCAGTGGGTCCAGGCGGCTACGTTGGGTTTACTGGCGTGGTCGGCGGGGGTTTGCACGCTCGGCGCGGTTTCGGGGACCGGGCGGGTTTCGAGCAATCCTGGGGAACTCCCTCCCACTCAGCGCCAGGCGCCGATTGATTCTTGCTTGATTCCCGTGCAGCCGATTGCCTTCCTCACGTCGGCGAGCGTCAGGGCGAGAGCCACACCGGGGTGCGCGTGCGAGGAGCGGTCCTCGGCCGGCGGCTGGGCGAGTCCATTGTCAAGCACATCCAACTGCTGGAGCAACGTCCTTGGGGGAGGACCCGACGCATGATGACCATGCTGAACATCACGGCTTTCATCGCGGCGGCCGCCATTCTCTGGGTATTGCTGCTGCGCCGCCAAGTGCGCAAGCAGACGCAGCTAATGCGCGAGCGGCTGGAGCGGGAAACGGCAGTGGAGCAGCAGTATCGCGAAATCTTCGATGGCGCCAACGACATGATCTTCACGCACGACATGGAGGGGCGGTTCACGTCCATCAATCCGGCGACCTGTCGGGTCTTGGGCTATAGCGCCGATGAGGCAAAGCAACTCACGATTTATCACGTGCTCGCGCCGGAATACCACAATGACGTGCGCCGCGCGCTCAGCGCGAAAGTACCAACCCGGGAAGTCGTCCCAGTCGAAGTTGAATTCGTTGCCAAGGACGGCCGACGTGTCGTGGTGGACGCCTCGATGCATCTGATGGTCAAGGACGGGAAGCCGACCAGCGTTCAGGCCATTGCTCGCGACATCACGGAGCACAAGCGCGCGGAACGGCAGTTGAAGGAGTCCGAACTGCTGTACCATTCCCTCGTCGAACACCTGCCGGTTAACGTGCTTCGGAAAGATCGCGGGGGGAAGTTCACTTTCGTAAACACACCTTGTCTTCAGAGCATGGGTAAAGCGCAGGAACAGATCCTCGGCAAGACCGATTTCGATCTGTTCCCCGAAGAGCTGGCAAAGAAGTACCGGCAGGACGACTTGAAGGTCATGGAAACTAGCAGCGTTTTTGAAGATGTGGAGAAACATCACACGCCCCGAGGAAAGGACCTCTATGTCCACGTGCTGAAGACGCCGATACGAGACCACGAGAACGAAATCTCCGGCGTGCAAATCCTCTTTTGGGATGAGACCGGACGCGAGGAGGTGAAACGGGAACTGGCTTACGAGCGCGAATTGTTCCGCACCCTGCTGGACAACATCCCCGATGCCATTTACTTTAAGGACCTCCAGTCACGCTTCATCCGGTGTAGTAAATCCATGGTGCAGCTTTTCGGTCAGGCCGATTTCGAAGCGGTACTGGGCAAGACGGACGCCGACTTCTTTGCACCCGACCACGCGCGGCCAGCGTTTGAAGACGAGCAGGCGATCATTCGCACGGGCCAGCCCATGTTCGCTAAAGTCGAAAAGGAAACCCATGCCGACGGTCGAATCACCTGGGCGCTGACGAGCAAAATACCTTGGCGCGACAAGGATGGCATGATCATCGGCACGTTTGGCATCTCGAAAGACATCACCGCTCTAAAGACAGCGGAGGCCGAACTCGAAGCTACGCACCAGCGCCTGCTCGAAACCTCGCGCCTGGCCGGCATGGCCGAAGTTGCCACCGACGTGCTGCACAACGTCGGCAACGTCCTCAACAGCGTCAATGTCTCCTGCGCCCTGGTCCTGGGCCGGGTAAAGGCCTCCCGTCTGTCCGGCTTGGCCAAGGTCACCACCTTGTTGCAGCAGAACCGCGCGCGGCTGGCTGAATTCCTCGCCTGCGATCCCCAGGGCAAGAGCGTCCCGGATTACCTCGCCGCGCTGGCGGAATACGCCGACGACGAGCGCGCGGCCGTGCTTAAGGAATTGGAACAACTCCGCGACAACATTGAGCACATCAAACAGATCGTCACCATGCAACAGAGCTACGCTAACGTCGCCGGCGTGGTCGAGGCGGTGGCTGTGCCGGAGTTGGTGGAAGACGCGTTGAGCATCAACGCCGCGGCGCTTCGCCGCCATGGCGTCGAGGTTTGCCGCGCGCTCGCGGCCACGACGCCGATTCTCACCGAGAAACACAAGGTCCTGCAAATCCTGGTGAACCTGATTCGCAACGCCAAGTATGCGCTGCACGAGGCCAGCCGGCCGGACCGACTGCTCACGATCAAGGCGGAGGGCAACGGCGATGGCCACGTGCAAATCCAAGTCACCGACAACGGCGTGGGCATCCCGCCCGAGAATCTCACGCGCATCTTCACCCACGGTTTTACCACTCGCCGCAACGGTCACGGCTTCGGTCTGCACAGCAGCGCGCTGGCCGCCCGGGAGATCGGCGGTTCCCTCCACGCGCACAGCGACGGCCCGAACCGAGGCGCCACGTTCACCCTTCTGCTGCCCCACCACCCACCCGCTTATTCTCCATGAGCCCGCCGGCCGCAACCCTCCCGCCCCGGATTCTGGTCATTGACGACAATCCGACGATCCACCAGGACTTCCGCAAAATCCTGTGCACTCCTGCTGGAACTCAGTGCCGCCTCGTCGAAGCCGAAGCGGCGCTCTTCGGACCGCAGTCTGCGGAGCCTGTCGTGCGGGCCGGTTTCCGAATTGATTCGGCTTCTCAGGGGCAGGATGCGCTGGGGCTGGTCCAGAAGGCCCTTGCGGAAAGCGATCCCTATGTTGTGGCGTTCGTGGACGTGCGGATGCCCCCCGGGTGGGACGGCGTGGAGACGCTCGAACGCCTCTGGCAATGTTGCCCGGAACTGCAAGCCGTCATTTGTACGGCCTATTCGGATTATTCGTGGGACGATATCGCCCGCCGCCTGGGCCAGACGGACAACCTGCTGATCCTCAAGAAACCGTTCGAGCCGATGGAGGTGCTCCAACTCGTCCACGCCCTGAGCCGGAAGTGGGCCCTCGCCCGCCAGGCCCGGCTCCGCCTGGAAGACCTGGAGCGCATGGTCCGCGAACGCACGCAGGAGCTAGTCACGGCCAATCAGAAACTCCAGCAGGAAATGGCTGAGTCCACCTGCATCCAGGAGGCGTTGCGCATTTCCGAAGAGCGATTTTCGACTGCCTTTCGGGTCAGTCCAATGCCCATGGCGATTCAAAGCTGCCGGGAGGGTCACTTCCTGGACGCCAATCCCAGCTTCCTCAAGCTGACCGGCTACAAGGCTGACCAACTCCTCCAGCGCACCAGCGACGAGTTGCGCCTCTGGGAAAATGGCGCGGCCACCACCGCGCAGTCTGCCGACCCGGTCCGCAATCGCTCGTGTGCGCTGCGGCGCGGCGATGGAGCAACTCGTGATGCGATGCTTTGGACCGAGCCCATCACGCTAGACTCCGGGCCGTGCCGGTTGGTGATCCTGGAAGACATAACTGACCGGTTGAAACTGGAAACCCGTTTGCGCCAGGCGCAGAAGATGGAAGCCGTCGGCCGCTTGGCTGCCGGCATTGCTCACGAGTTCAATAACATTCTCACCGTGATTCAGGGCACGGCCGGGTTGCTCGGGGTCAGTTTGGCGAACACGCCTCCTGCCGAATGGGTGGCGCGGATTATCCAAGCCAGCGAACGCGCGGCGTCGCTCACGGGCCGACTGCTGGCGTTCAGTCGCAAACAACCGCTCCAACTCACACCGATCAACCTCTCCGTCCTGGTCCCAGGCACACAGAAGATGCTCGGCCAATTGATCGGCGAGCGTCACGAATTACGGCTGGACTGCGCGGCCAACTTGCCGTCCATCCGCGCGGATGAGGGCAACATGGAACAGATCCTCATCAACCTCACGCTCAATGCCAGGGACGCCATGCCCGAGGGCGGCACGATCCGGTTTGGCACCCACGAGGTGCGGCTCGACGAACGGGCCGCGCGCCAGAATCCCGACGCGCGCGCGGGCCGGTTTGTCTGTCTGAGCGTGGCGGACAGCGGTTGCGGCATGGCGCCGGAGATTCTCAGCCGCATGTTCGATCCGTTCTTCACGACCAAGGATATTGGCAAGGGCACGGGCCTGGGGTTGTCCACGGTTCATGGCATTGTCAAACAACACCAAGGATGGATTGAAGTCAACAGCCAAGTTCGCCACGGCTCGACCTTCAAGGTTTTCCTGCCGGTCTGGGAGGGCGCGCCCGAGCCAGAGGGGGCGGGTGAAGCCGCGGAGCGGGCCACGCCCCCCCGGCGCGGCTCCGGGGAGACGATCCTGTTGGTGGAAGACGAGGCCAGCGTGCGCGAACTGGCGCGCGTGATGTTGGAGCGCGGAGGCTACCAAGTGTTTGAGGCTGCCGATGGACCTCAAGCGCTGGCGCTTTGGGAGCAATGTCCCGTCCGCATTAACCTGCTGGTGACGGACCTGATCATGCCCAACGGCCTCAGCGGCGGTGCGCTGGCCCAGAGGCTTCAAGCCAAAGACCATCGCCTGCGGACCCTTTACACCAGCGGCTACAGCCCAGAAGAAATCAAGGCCGACCTGCTGTTGACACGGGGAGCCAACTTCCTGCCCAAGCCTTACAAACCCGCCGCGCTGCTCAAGGCGGTCAACCTGTGTCTGGACGGCATCGCCCCTCCTGAGAACGAAACCCGGCTGACTTCGGCCGAAAGCGCGGTGTCCTGTGTTTGCCAGTAGCGAGTCGCGCGCCTAATGCCAGGAGCGAATGCGGTCAACTGGACAGTACGCTCTACTGGTGGTCTGGACCCGGGCCAGCGACAAAGTTTATCCCGGCCCGGAAGGGCGGGCATCCTCGCCGGCTTAAATCCTCGGCGTTCCGACCCGCAATCGCACATTTCCGGCGTACTCAGGCTCTAAGCCGGCGAGGACGAGTATGACGACGATAGCGGCGGGGAGTGGCTATCCGTTCACAGCCCGCGCCGCAATTACAGGTTCATCTCGATGACGCACTCGGATTCACCGACAGGCGTGCGGACCTCGAAGCCGACCTTCTTGCACATGTGTTGCATGTCCTTGTTCTCGCGCAAGGTATAGGCGACCAGACTTCCGAGCTTCTCGTTCTTGGCGATTTGGATCAGGCGCTTGGTCATTTCCGTGCCCAGCCCCTTGCGCTGCCATTATTATGGTCTGCGTGCGGCAACCAAGGCGTCCGCCTGCCCGGTGGCAACGCGAGCGCCGGCCTGGTCGTTGAGTTTCGAGCTGACTTGGGCCAGTTCGCGTTGACCGTCGGCGTCCGCGGGCTTCCGGTGCGTGTAAGCCCGCAGGGTGCTGGCGGCCCGGGCAAATTCCCCTAGTTGTTCGTAAATCCGGGCCAGCTCCAGCAGATCCGCCGGCTGATACTTCTTCAGCGCATACTGCCCCTCGAGCTGCTTCTGTCGCTCCAGCAGTGCGCTGATCCGTCTTTGCTCGTTCAAGTATTTCGTGGCTTCGGCCGTTTTCCCCTCCTGGCGGAGGACCTCGGCGAGGCGTTCCAGCACCACCAGGTCAAAAGGCTGTTGATCCAGCGCCGCCCGCAGGAGGGACGACCAAGGACGTGAAGAAGCCCGGCTGAGCGGCTCTGCGCTCAGTCGGGCGGAACCTGATTTGAGGTCGAACGCGAGGTTTACTTCAATTGGACTTGGCCGGCTTGAACTGGATTATGCCGTTCTGGACCAAGCCAAAATTGTAATAGCCTGTGTAGGGACCGTCCAACACATCGACCAAGACCGCATCGGAATTTAAACTGCCGTCAAGGGGGCTCACTTGGTCGTGTGACCCTACGCCGATCTGCACGGTGCCTGTGCCTTGGTTGCTCGTATACGTTCCGATGTAGTTGAAAACAACCGCCTCGGGATTAAGGAAGTTAGGACCAGGAGCCCAACTATCTGCCGACTCAAATTGGTTTACGTGAAAGCTCACCCCGGCTGCGTGGTCGTTGAATTGAAACTGACCCGTCACATTGGTGGGATAACCATTTGCATCCGGATCGAGGGCATCTAAGACGAATCCGAATGTGGCCTTCTGCGGCGCACCATTGATGGAGTCGATGGAGCCGCCGCCCGTGTATCTTCCCACACAACCGGTTAAGTTGGCTGCCGCAAGCCCGACGACCGCCAGCATCGCAAATTTCGTCCACTTTCCTTTGCTTCGTTGATTGGGTGTTTGCTTTTGGCCCATCAGAGCGGGGCATTCTTCGATGCTGTTTGATTTATTCTCCATAACTTTGCTTTCTCGGTTGACTGTTTGTTTTTACTTCCCGGTTCACTTGTTGGAGCGTTGTGCGCCAGTTGAAATGTCCCGTTGCAGATACATGCGTAGTCCGCCCGGGAAAACGATCATCCCATTGGCATTTATTTTTGGTCCTCCAATTCCGGCCGCCGTCTTTAGCCCTTAGCCGGAAGCATGCAGTTGCAAGACGAAGCCGGCCGTTGTGACCGGTTCTGCCGCGACGGGCGTTATGAATGATTGGCCTGATGGGGCGGCTGGGAAACGCACCATTTGGTGCGGAGATTAGGGCGGAGCTGCCCATGTTCGTCACGATAATGAACCCGACCCCAGTCGGGGAGACGATCCCGGCGCTGCGCGCCTCCCACACCAACTTGCAGCGTGGGAGGCGCGACTGACGGTTTCCGGTGAATCCGTCCCGCCCGTAACGGGTGAGGGCGCTGGATGCCTCATTGGGCCTACGGCGAGCGAAGCAGGAAGAATCCGGCCGGCGTCCCCGGCGAAGGCGGCGCCGTGAATTGGAACTGGTCGCCAGTCGTGTTCGTGGCCGTCCCCACCACGGTCCAGGCACCCAACGGCAGCGCCAGATTCGTGCTGAACAGGACGGAGTAGGAAGCCCCCGCTGTGCCGGTGAAGCTGAGCTGGAAACTCCCATCCGGCATCCGAACCGGGGCACCCATGACCGGCGGGGTCGCAGCGGTCTGGTTGATGATGATGCTCTGGCCGAGCACGGTGAGTTGGGCCGCGCGGGCGGTGCCCGTGTTGTTGGCCGTGAAGTCAAAACTCACCACGCCGTTGGCAGTGCCGCTGATGGTCAGCCACGATTGGCTGCTGGTCGGGGCGAACGGGGCGAGCAGATTCTCCGAGGCGGGCAACACCGACGGCAGGACATCACTGCCGATTCCCGCCCCTTCCGTCATTGCCGTCGGGTCCACAAACGCCCGCGGCAGTTCCTTCATCGCGTTGTTGCCGGAGTCGGCGATATAGACATTGCCCGCGTTGTCCACCGCCACCCCGTAGGGAGTATTCAGCCCCGAGGAGACCAGCGTGGTGACGGTTTGGTTGGCCGCCGTCCACTTCTTGATCGCGTTGTTGCCGGAGTCGGCGATATAGACATTGCCCGCGCCGTCCACCGCCACGGTATTGGGTTGGTTCAGCCCTGAGGAGACCAGCGTGGTGACCGTGTTGTTGGCCGCCGTCCACTTTCTGATCGCGTTGCCCCAGTAGTCAGCGATATAGACATTGCCTGCGCTGTCCAGCACTACGCATTCGGGTCCGGTCAGCCCCGAGGAGACCAGCGCGGCGACCGTGTTGTTGGCCGCCGTCCACTTCTGGACCGCGTCGTTGTAGTCGTCGGGGAAATAGATATTGCCCGCGCCATCCACCGCCATGTTACGAGGCCCAGGAACCCAGGAGATCAGCGTGGTGATCGGGTTTGCGGCGAGGTAGGTGGAACCGGCCTGGGTGACGCTGAGGGTCTGGCCGGCCACGGTGAGCGTACCCGTCCGCGTCGCCCCCGGGTTGGCATCGAAAGTGAAAACCACATTCGTGCTGCCCGAGCCACTTTGATTAACCGCGCTCAGATGCAGCCAGGAAGCATTCGCCGTGGCCGTCCAGGCTTGAGTCGCGGGCGAGACCGCCAGCACCACGCTGTCGGTCCCCGCCGCCGGGCCTTCGAGCGAGGTCGCCGTGCCGAGGGCATAGGTTTGCGCCAGCACCCGCGCCGCGCTGAAAAACAGGCACAGGAGAACCAGGAGCGCGCCGGCCCCGCCGCAGCGGCGGAAGCCGCTGCGGACGGCGTGGAAGAGGATTTGGGTTGTTGGTTGGACGCGGGCAAGAGTGCCGTGCGACTGAAACCGGGCGTGTAATTTCTTTTTCATATTCTTGATAGTTTGGCCGGCTGCGGTATGACCGGTGACCGTGATGGGCTGCCAAACGCTGGTGTCCAATGGGCCGTGCCGTTCATAGCAAGGGAGTTCCTGTTTATTGTCATTGATTCTCATTTCATCAGCCGTCAGTGATACATGCGTAGTCCGCCCGGAAAAACGATCATCTCATTTGCATTTTTCTTGATCCACGGCTCCCGGCCGCCGTCTCGCGGCCGGACCCCGGGCCAAATCGCCTCGTAGGAAATGCAGCTTTTTAAGGTGAATTCCGGCTCCAATCCTCTAACATGACGCGCCATGAGCGATGTGACAAAGCTCCTGGGGAACGCGGCCGGGGGAGATACCAATTCCTTGAACCAACTTTACGACGCGGTTTACGCCGAACTGCGCGCCATCGCGGCCCACAAAATGGCCTCCGAGCGTCCCGGGCACACGTTGCAGCCGACGGCGCTGGTTCACGAAGCCCACCTGCGGCTCGGAGGCGAGGAGCGATTTAAGTTTGAGAGTCGGGCGCATTTCTTTGCCTCCGCCGCCGAAGCCATGCGCCGGATCCTCGTGGATAGCGCCCGCCGAAACAGCCAGCTCAAGCGTGGCGGCGACCAGGAACAGGTGGAGTTGTGCGAGACCCGGATCGCCGCGCCGGTCGAGGACGAGAAGCTCCTGCTGGTGCACGAAGCGCTCGATGACCTGGCCCGGGAAGATCCCATGAAAGCGGAGGTGGTGAAGATGCGCTATTTCATCGGGCTCAAACATCAGGAGATCGCCGACGCGCTCGGCGTCAGTGAGGTAACGGTTCGCCGGCACTGGGCCGTGGCCCGAGTCAGGCTTTTCGAGCTGATTGGCCAGCGGCCCGCCTCTCCGGGAACTCCTGAGAGATCATGAGTAGCCCCCACGGTTTTTTGACCGCGCACAGGGGCCACGAGCCACGCGTCAGCGTCTTGGAGTGCGCCAGTCCTCTGGCGCTTTGGAAGTCGTGGGTGGTCCAAAGCGCCAGAGGACTGGCGCACTCCAAGACCTTGCGGCGGTACGAACGGTTCCCGGGTAGGACCGCCGACCGAGGAGATTTCTCCCCGGATATGATCGTTTTCGGTCGCCGACTACGCATGTAGTAACGAAAGCGTGTCGTGAAAGACCTCGACTTAATCTACGTCACGGCCAGGGGACTCCCTCGGGAGGACCGGCCGGCCTACCTCACAAGGGTCTGCGAGGGCGACGACGGGCTGCGGACGCGCGTGGAGGAGATGCTGGCCGTGGCCAACGAAGCGGAGGCGTTTATTACCGACCTGCCCGACGCCGAATTGGAAGATCGAGAGGCGGGGCCTGAACCGGTCAAAACCCTCAAGCCCGAATTCGCCGACCTTCCCGACGCAGTCCTCGGCCAGAAGATCGGGCGCTACAAAATCCTGGAGCGCGTCGGCGAAGGTGGCTGCGGCGTGGTGTATGTGGCCGAGCAGACCGAACCGGTGCGGCGTCGCGTGGCGCTCAAGGTCATCAAGCTGGGCATGGACACCAAGCAAGTTGTCGGGCGGTTCGAAGCGGAGCGACAGGCGTTGGCGATGATGGATCATCCCAACATCGCCAAGGTGCTCGATGCGGGCACCACCGACACCGGTCGCCCCTTCTTCGTCATGGAACTGGTGCGCGGCGTTCGCATCACGGATTACTGCGACCAGAACAATCTGACGACCAAGGACCGGCTCGATTTGTTTATCAAGGTGTGTCAGGCCATCCAGCACGCACATCAGAAGGGCATCATCCACCGCGACATCAACCCGTCGAACATCCTCGTGACACTCCACGATGGCGTGCCGGTGCCCAAGGTGATTGATTTCGGCATCGCGAAGGCCACCGAGGGCCGGCTGACCGACGCGACAGTCTATACGCAGTTGAACCAGTTCATCGGGACACCGGCCTACATGAGTCCGGAGCAGGCGGAGATGAGCGGTCTGGACATTGATACGCGCAGCGACATTTACAGCCTGGGCGTGTTGCTTTACGAACTGCTGGCAGGCAGCACACCGTTCGATGCCAAGGAGTTGATGTCGGAAGGCATTGAGGCGATGCGCAAGACCATCCGTGAAAAGGCGCCGTTGCGGCCGAGCACGAAGCTGAGTCAAACCCTCGCAGCCGCCGGCGTGAGCCATCGCAAAACGACTTCCGGGCTGGCGATCCCGACGCAGGAGGAAGTAAGCGCCGACTCACGTCGGCGGCTACGATTGAAGGAGCAGATCGCGCGCGTGCGCGGCGACCTGGACTGGATCGTGATGAAGTGCCTGGAGAAAGACCGGGCGCGGCGCTACGAAACGGCCAATGGACTGGCGATGGACATCAAGCGGCACCTGGAAGACGAGCCAGTCGTGGCCCGGCCGCCGAGCCGGCTGTATGAATTTCAGAAGACGATCCGTCGGCACAAGTTCGGCTTTGGGGCGACGATCGCCCTGATCACCGTGCTCACGGCCGGCGTCCTGATCAGCACCTGGCAGGCGGTGCGCGCCGCTCACGCCAGGCAGGCCGAAAAAGCGGAGGCCGAAGAGGCTCGGGTTGACCGCGACCGCGCTTTGCGGGCTCAGAGCACCGCAGTGCAGCAGCGGGATCTGGCACAACAGCGACTCTATGACTCGTTGGTGCGGGAAGCTCGCTCCATCCGAACCATCAGGCCGTTGGGATTTCGCCGCCAACTCATTGATCGGCTCCAAAAGGCGCTGGCCATTCCGACCGCGAAGAAGGACATGGATGTGCTGCGCACGGAGTTCGCGCAGTGCCTTGGGGATGCCACTAGTTTTGATCCGATCAACCTGATTGATCCTCCTCCGTCCTATCTGGATGTCGTCCTGGACAAGGAGGGAACGCAAGTGGCGTTCGGGACTGCGGAGGGGCGGCTGGTGGTGCATGAGACGACCACTGGCAAGGCCATCGCCAGCCTCAAGAACAAAGCGCAGCTCGTCCAACTGGCGTTCGCACCGGATGGCCGAAGCCTCTACGGTCTCGCACGTGAGCCCGGTGATGAACGCGCCGGGAAGGCACCTCGAATCAGCTTGATTGAGTGGCGGCGGGCCGGCGACGGCTCCTGGTCGCAGGAGTCCGAGCGGTCCATGCCGGATCTCCGCCGCCTCATTGCGACCCCGCAGGGCGTGATTGCAGCGATGGAGGATGTATCCAAACGAGAGATCCGGCTGGTCAATGCCCTCACGGATTCGCCGGTTGGTTCCGTTCCCCTGGCGTCAGGCCAAGCGTTTCCGGAGGTCTTCGATGTGGCCTCAAACAACCACTTTGCCGCCTACCTTGGCGAAGGCGGCACCAATCAACCGGGCAGTATCATCGAGATCTGGGATTTGAAAGCCAACCAACTGCGCACTCGGTTGTCCCCTGAGCTGGGACCGGTTCGCCACCTGCGTTTCAGTCCTGACTCGCGCTTCCTGGCTTGCACGGCCGAGGACGGCGTTGTCGCCTTCGAGACGTCCGGCTTCAAACGGGCCAACACCTTTCGCCAATATATGTCCTCGGAGGCGGCGTGGTGTGGGGACGGCACGATTCTGGCCGTCCCGCTTTACCAGGAGAATGCAGTTCAACTCTTCTCCGTCACGTCCGGAGCGGAGGCGAGGCGATTGATAACGCCGCATCAAGTGCGGGAGATTCGGAGCTCCCTGGACGGTGCGGCAGTAGTGGCCATCCTCCAAACGAGGCCGATGCTGGTTATCCGCCTGGCTGGCACCCGCGAGAGGTTGCACCTCCTCGGACACACGGGTGGAGTGCCGGGGGTGGAGTTCAGCCCGGATGGAAGGACGATCGCTTCCACCGGCAAGGACGGTGTGATCCGCATCTGGGATTCCCGAACCGGGAAACTGCTCCAGGCCTGGGAAGGACAAGGTCAGCATCTGGAAGGACAGACCGTCTGCTTCAGCCCGGATGGCCGCTGGCTCGCTTCGGACAACTATCAAAACGATCAAGTGCTCGTGCGGGCACTGGATGATGGCCGGCGGGTGCTCGCCCTGGGTGACGGGCGACCGGAGTCGTCGGGAACTTGGACTTGTGCTTTCAGCCCGGATGGAAAGGTTCTGGTGGCCGCCGGGGATGGGCTACGTGGCTGGGAACTCGCGTCGCACACTGGCGGCGCCACGCAGGGGGCGCTGGAGGCGCGTGAGTTGTTCCACGATCCAGGCCAGACTCGCAATCTTGTATTTCATCCCACCGGCAAGTGGATTGGATTCGAAGGCAGCGTTCGCCGCAACGGGCAAAACCTAACGGGTTCCTTCATCCGCGGGCTTGAGCCTGGAAACGAACCGGAACTGGTCAGCCTTCATAACTCGGCCGTCCAAACCCTCGGGGTCGCCGACGCCGGCCAGGCATTGCTGCACATGGACAAGGACCACCGCCTTGTTTTTTCAAGCCCACAGTCCCGCCAGACGATCCGCACCCTGCCCACTCTCGCGCCCGGCGAGGCCGCCTCAACCTTTGTCGGGAACTTCAGGGTCAGCCCGGATGGCTCGAAGGTGGCGGTGGCGAATTACAACGGACGCGGGGTCAATATCTACGACCTGGCCAGCGGCCGGCGCCTGTATTCTTTGCCCGATGACGCAGGCTCCATCTGGTGGCTGGCCTGGCATCCAGACGGCCACCATCTGGCCGTGGCGCGAGGCAATGGCGACATCTCCCTTTGGAACTTGACCGAGGTGGAGGCCCTGCTGGCGAAAGTTGGGCTCGGACCGTGAGTGCCCCAAGCGCATGAGCTTCGGCGGCCCCGAAGCGTCTCACAATAGATCTTCAACATTCCTCGAAAAGAAGCCGTGCTGGAACCTGGAACCAATGGAGCGGGAGCAACCTGCTCGGCGCAGTTCAGCCCGAATGGCCGCCAACTGGCGACGAACGGTGATAATGGAACTCAAGTCAGGACGATAGAGCGCGGCACAACCGTTGAAGCCGCGCTATGAGCACATGGTTCTTAGAGGCTCATCTCGATGACGCACTCAGATTCACCGACAGGCGTGCGGACCTCGAAGCCGACCTTCTTGCACATGTGCTGCATGTCTTTGTTCTCGCGCAGGGTATAGGCGACCAGACTTCCGAGCTTCTCGTTCTTGGCGATTTGGATCAGGCGCTTGGTCATTTCCGTGCCCAGCCCCTTGCGCTGCCATTGGTCGGTAACCACCACGGCAAACTCGCCGGTGTTCGAGCTGTGCAGCTTGCTGAGCCGGGCTACGCCGACGATTTCTGACTGGCCATTGCCGTCCTTGTGCTCGGCGACCAAGGCGATCTCGCGGTCGTAGTCGTTGAAGCAAATGCGGATGAGGCGGGTGTGGGCGACGCGCTGCTGGAGCTTGAGCGGGCTAAAGTAACGCAGATAGACGCTACGCTCGGATAGCCCTTCGTGGAACTTCACCATGACCGGCTCATCTTCGGGCCGAATCGGGCGGATGGTGACTTTCGTGCCGTCCTTCATCTTCCAGCCGCCGGCGTATTGGGTCGGGTAGGGCCGGATGGCCAGCTTGGGCAACTGGTCCTCGGTGGTCTTGAGGTCGTGGAGGATAACGCGGGCATCGAGCGCGACCAGATCATCGCCGGAGGCAAAGAGCGGGTTGATGTCAATTTCCTTGATCCAGCGCTGCTCGGCGACGAGCTGGCTGAAGCCGACCATGAGCTTCTCCAGGGCGGCGAGGTCCACCGGCTTGCGGCCACGCACGCCTTTGAGGGCCTGGTAGATCTTGGTGCGCTCCATCATGCGCCGGGCCAGGGTCGTATTCAGGGGCGGCAGGGCCAGGGACTTGTCCTTGAACACCTCGACGAGTTGGCCGCCCATGCCGAAGAGGAGCACAGGGCCGAACTGCGGGTCAATGCTGCTGCCCAGGATGATCTCGTAGCCGTCGGCCAGCTTGATCATCTTCTGCACGGTGACGCCCTGGAAGTGCTCGGCGCCCTTCTTTTCGGTCACCGAGGTCTTGATGTCGTTGAAGGCTTTGCGGACTTCGGCTTCGTCCTTGAGGTTCAACTGGACGCCGCCCACGTCAGTCTTGTGGGTGATCGTCTCCGAGTAGAGCTTTAAGACGGACGGGAAGCCAATCTCCTTGGCCAGCTTGGTGGCGGCGGCCTCGGTCTTGGCGATCTTGGTGACGACCGTCGGGATGCCGTAGCAGGCCAGCAATTCCTTAGACTCCGCCTCGGTCAGGATGGTGCGGCCCGCTTTCTTGACCGCTTCGATCAGCTTGTGGGCCTTGGCGCGGCCGGACTCCAGGTCGGCGGGGTCGGCAGAGGGCACGGGGGTTTCGTAAAGGGCCCGCAGGTTCTCGGAGTACTGCCACATGGAGGTGAAGACCATAGCCGCAGTGTCCGGGTAGAAGAAGGTGGGGATATCGGCGCGGTTCAGGATCGCCTCGCCCGCGGCGACTTCATCGCCGCCCATCCAACTGGCGAGCACGGGCTTGCCTTCGATATGGCCGAAGGCCTTGAGTTTCTCCGCCGTAGCGGTCGCATCGGTCATGGCTTGCGGGGTGAGAATCACCAGCAGGCCGTCGCTGTTCGGATCACGGCCGGCCACTTCGAGAGTCTTGGCGTAAAGCTCAGCGCTGGCGTCGCCGATGACGTCAATGGGGTTGTTATGGCTCCAGACCGGCGGAAGGAATTTGTTCAACTCCTCCATGGTCTCCTTGGAGACCTCGCTCAGGGCACCGCCGCTGGTCAGCAAGGCATCGGTCGCCAGCACGCCCGGGCCGCCGGCGTTGGTGATGATGGTGAGCCGGTTGCCCTGCGGCCGGGGTTGCTTGGAGAGGACTTCCGACATGTAGAACAGGTCGGAAACCCTGTTCACGCGCAGGACACCGCAACGCTTGAAGGCGGCTTCAAGCACATCGTCGGACCCGGTGAGCGAACCGGTGTGGGACGCGGCGGCCTTGGCCGCGCCTTCAGTGCGACCCGGCTTGATGACAATGATAGGCTTGGTCAGCGCCACTTCGCGCGCGGCCGAAAGGAAGGCTCGCGCGTCGCCGATGGTCTCCATGTAAAGGACGATGCTCTTGGTGTTGGGATCGTCGCCGAAATAGCTGATGAGGTCGCCCCAGCCCACGTCGAGCATTGAGCCGATGGACACGAAGGCGCTGAAGCCAACCATTTCCCGCAAGGACCAGTCGAGCACCGCCGTGCAGAGAGCGCCGGACTGGCTGATGAAGGCGACGTTGCCGCGGCGCGCTATGCCAGCGGCAAAAGTCGCGTTGACGCCGCTGATGGGATTCATCACGCCCAGGCAGTTCGGGCCGATGAGCCGCATGTTGCCGCGCCGGGCATGGGCCAGCAATTGCCGCTCGAGTTCAGCCCCCGCCGGGCCGGTCTCCTTGAAGCCCGCGGAAATGACGACCGCGCCGGGGATGCCGAGGTCGGCGGCTTCGCCGATGATGCCTGGGATAATAGCCGCGGGCGTCGTAACGACAACCAGGTCGGGTTTCTCTGGCAGGTTGGCCAGTTTAGGATACGCCTTGATGCCGAGGACGCTGGGCCGAGTAGGGTTGACGGGGTAGATCGGCCCGCCGAACGGCGTGTTCATCAGGTTCCGCACGACGGTGCGGCCGACGCTGCCGACCTTTTCCGTGGCGCCGACCACCGCCACGGACTTGGGAGTGAAGATGGTGTCCAAGGGGTGGCGGCCCGACTGGCGATCTGAAGAGCTGAAGGGTTTTTGGATGGTGGAAGATGCTGGAGTATTCATTAGGGATTGGGAGTGCAGGGCGCGGTTGAAGGCGTGAGCGTTGCCGTTCGCGGCCAGTCAGTGCTGTCCGCGAATGTCTCCCGCCATGATGTGCGTGTCCTCATTCTGGGATTGGATCGAACGCTGGCAATGTGCCGGGAGGGTTCATACCCGACTTCACCGGCATTGGCAATAGTTCACCATTTTTTGCAGGGTAAGAGGATCATTAGGAAAGCAAAAGCAAAGGACACCCGAGAAAAGGAAATGGCGATACTGGGCCGGCCTTTTCTGCCTGGGCGAAGCGGGCGGCGGCGGAAGCCTGAAACCCGAAAATGGCTTGATCCGGCGGGCTGCAGTTCGGCTGTGCCAATTGCTGATTCGGCCTTTGGCCTTTGGATCTCAACCACGCCGGGCCGACTCTGGAGAACGGCCAAGTGCCGTGAAGCCCCTCTCTTTTTTTTGTTCGGTTTCGGCCCTTGGCGGCTCTTTAATAGCAGATTGAAGATGACGGACAGCCGAACATTGCTCGCGGAATACGTAAAGGACGGCTCCGAGCCAGCCTTTCGTGAACTGGTCGCGCGCTATGTTGACCTCGTGTATTCCGCCGCTGTCCGCCTGGTCGAGGAAGACCGGCACTTGGCGGAGGATGTTGCACAGACGGTGTTTGCCGACCTGGCACGCCTGGCCCGCAGCCTCCCCAAAGAGGTGATGCTGGGCGGCTGGCTACACCGCCACACCTGCTTTGTGGCCGCCACGCTCCTGCGCGGCGAACGGCGCCGTCGAGCCCGGGAAAGGCAGGCTGTCGAAATGAATGCATTACCAGATCACTCGGAGCCGAACCTGGGCATGGTTGCCCCGATGCTTGACGAAGCGATTAACCAGCTTGGCGCTGCCGACCGCACGGCCATCCTGCTTCGGTTCTTCGAGCAGCGCGATTTCCGCGCGGTAGGCGAGGCGCTCGGCAGCAATGAAGATGCGGCGCGGATGCGCGTCAACCGCGCCCTCGACAAACTGCATTCCCTGCTCAAGCGTCGCGGTGTCACGCTCTCTGCCGAAGCATTGGGGACAGCGCTCGCGGGTCAAGGTGTGACCGCCGCTCCTGCGGGGCTCGCCGCCGGCATTTCCAACACCGTGCTGGCCGGGGCCGCCGCGGGGAGCGGATTCACCCTCACCAGCCTAAAACTAATGGCTATGGCAAAACTCAAACTTGGCATCGTCAGCGCCGTTGTCGTCGCCAGCGTAGTGACACCCCTGGTGCTGGAACATCAAGCTCGCGCCAGACTGCGCGCGCAGGACGGCTCGTTGCGCCAGCAACAGAGCCAGTTGGCGGCGCTGCAAGCGAAAAATGAGCGCCTTTCGCGCCTGGCGGCGGGCGGTTCACTCCCCAATAATCAACAGGAGGAGTTGCAGCGCCTTCGCGCGGAAGCCGCCGCGCTTCAGCCCCAGAGCGGTTCAGTGACCCAACTGCGCGAAGAAAACCGCCGTCTGCGAGCGTTGGTGGCCAGGCCTCCAACGCCTTTAGAGATGCGGGAGGAGGCCATTGCCAGGATGGATTTCAGCAAGAACTGGATGCTGGCGCTTATCCTCTACGCTCAGGAGCACCAGGACCAGCTTCCCACGGACTTCGGCCAGGCGACCAATTTCCTGCCCCAGCAGGCTAAGGCAGAAACTAATGTGACCACTGATCAGTTCGAGATCGTTTACCAGGGAAAGTGGAGCGACGTTAAGAAGCCCGCGGACACGATAATCTTGCGAGAAAGGCAGGCCCAGCAGTCACCCAGCGGGAACTGGACGAGGGCCTATGGTTTTGCGGACGGCCATTCCGAGATTCACAGCGCGGCGGACGGCAACTTCGAGCCTTGGGAAAAGGACCGTATTCTCACTCCCGCCGCCCCCGGTCAGTGACCATGACCAAGTTGATACTCGGTCTGGTGGGAGTGGCGGGCGCGGCCGGCATCGCGGCATCGCTGGCGATTTGGCATTCGACACAAGCAAGGATGCGGGAGAATGCCGAAGCCTCGCGGGAGCAGTCCGCGCAGATCGCGCGGTTGTCCGCAGAGAATGAGCGGTTGTCCAACCAGGTTGCCCGGGGCAACAGTCCGCAACCGCTCGCGCCGGAGGAACTCGGTGAGCTGCTGCGGTTGCGGGGCCAGATTGGGCTGCTGCGGCAGGTGGGGAAGGAGCAGGCCCAACTCAAGGCCACGAATGCGCAATTGCGCGCAGCGCTGGCGGCGTCTGAGAAGCAACTGGCTGAGGCGCGAGCCGCCCCGAATTTCTGGGCCAAGGACCAGCTCAGCTTCGCGGGTTACGCGGACCCGGAAGCTGCGCTCAAGACGCTGCTGTGGGCGATGCGCAACGGCGACATCAAGTCATACCTGGCGAGTTGGGCTTCGGGGGAGAATGTCAACGTGATGTTCGACGGCCGACTCGGGCAAGCGACCGATGCCGAAATCGCGGCCGGGAGCAAGCTGCTCACGGAGACCCTGGACCCCTCGGTCGGCTTTCACATTCTTGACAAGACCGTGAAGTCGGCCGACCAGGTGATTCTAAACCTCTCCTTCGACGGAGAAGGCAGGGCCCGCAATTTCGTGGTGCAGAGAACCGGCAGCGAGTGGAGGGTGGCCGATATGCTCCGGCCTGGCCAAGCGGAGCCTTGAGGACCTCCACAAATAGACCGATTCAACTCACCGGTGCTCGAATTCCAGGACCACGTCCTTGAGCCTCGCCGGAATGGGGATGTGCTGGGGGCACAGATCTTCGCAGTGACCGCATTCCTCGCAGTGGGAGGCCCGTTGTTCCTCCTTGAGCAGGTGGAAGTAGAAGAACTCGGCGGCGCCCCGGTCCCGGTAGATCGCGAGGTTGTTCAGTTGGAGGAAGTTGGCGGGGATGTTAACGCCGTTCGGGCAAGGCAGACAATAACCGCAACTGGTGCAGTTGACCCGGGTCCGCGCCTGGTAGAATGCCTTGGCCTGCTGGATGAGCGCCAGTTCCTCGGCGGTCAGCGAGTTGGGCAGGCCCTGATCGGCAATTCTCACGTTCTCTTCCATCTGCCACGGCTCGGTCATGCCGCTCAGCACCACACTCACTTCGGGCCGGTTCCAGACAAAGCGCAGCGCCCATTCCGCCGCCGTGCGTTGGACCCGGCTCTGGTTCCAAAGCGCCTGGACTTCTTCCGGGATTCTCGTGGCCAGTCCTCCGCCGCGTAACGGTTCCATGATGATCACCCCCAGGCCCTTGCTGGCGGCATATTCCAGCCCCGCGCGACCCGCCTGGAAGTCTTCATCCATGAAGTTGTATTGCATTTGGCAGAACGACCAATCGTAAGCGTCCACGATCGGCTTGAAGAGCGGGGCTTCGTCGTGAAAGGAAAAACCGGCGTGCTTGATTCTCCCGTCGGCCAGCGCCGCATCGAGGAAGGCCGCGAGGCCAAGCTGGCTGAGCTTCTGCCAGAGCTGTTCGGTCAGGGCGTGCACGAGGTAGAAGTCAATATGGTTGGTCTGGAGCCTGCCGAGTTGCTCGTCCAGGAATCGGTCCATGTCCGCGCGGCTGTTGACGAACCAACTGGGGAGCTTGGTCGCGACCTGGACCTTCTGCCGCTGCGCCCCCAGGGCGTGGCCCAGAAACAACTCGCTCATGCCGGCGTGAAAGGGAACCTCGGAGTGATAAACATAGGCGGTGTCGAAGTAATTCACCCCGTGGTGGATGGCATAATCCACCATGGCCTGGGCCTTTTCTACGTCAATGAGGTGGGCCTTGCCTTCGAGGGTCGGCAGGCGCATGCAGCCAAAGCCCAGGATCGAGAGCAATTGACCGGTCTTTCCGGCTTGTCGGTACAACATACGAACGGGCCGAAGATACCTGTTGGACTGGGTACTTCAATCGCGAAGTGAGCAAAGGGCGAGGCGGGCGCACCGCCACTGGAGCGCGGCTGTCCCCAGCCGCAGCACGTCCGCATGGGGGTGGGTCTCCGAACAATTGGACCGTATTGCGTGGTCGGTGCTGCTGCGGCTGGGGACAGCCGCGCTCCGACCATGTCCCGAAAGCTAAGCACGGTGGCAGTACCAAGCACGGTGCGCGCGTGGAAGTGCGCCCGGGCGAGGCGGTGGAGCTGTCACCCCGGAACTTTCAGCCCTTCAAGCGTTCCGTCGCGCCGCAGCCGCATTTGCCGTCCTCGCCATTCGACGCGGTTGCCGAGGAAGGCCAGGAGCCAGATCGCCGCTTGGAGCAGATCCTTGGCCGGCACCAGCCAGCCCTGAGCGAAGCGGGTCCGGCCCTGCGTCAATCTTCGTTCCAGGTTCAGCGCAGTGATGATCCGGGTGAGCCAGCAGCACAGGGCGAACGCGGAGACGGGGGCGGCAGGGTTGATGGTGAGCCAGAGGAGCGGCCAAAGCGTTGCGTTGCTCAGGAGGCTGAAGAAGTAGGGCACGGGCTGGCAAACGCGGATGGTGCGCGCCCAGCGGAGCTGGTGTTTCCAGACAGCGGCCCAGCCCATTGGCGCGGACCAGCAGTCAACCACGACCGGGGAGAGGGCGATGGTGTAGCCACGGCGGGCGATGCGGTTGCCCAACTGGTAGTCATCGGCGAGGCAATCTGCGAGGGCAGCGAAGCCGCCGAGGTCCTGGAGTTGCTGGCGGCGGAAGGCCATAACGGCGCCGAGGGCGAAATCCATCGGTTTGAGGCTCCGGGATTGAAGGACCTGGCTCCAGAAATCGGCGTTGATGGCGATGGCCTCCCACTGCATCGCCAGGGTGGTGGGATTGGCGAGGCGGTAGAAGCAGTTGACCAGGCCGATGCCGGGCTGCCGCAACGGGACGACGATGTTCGCCAGCAAATCCGGCGGCACGCGGACATCGGCGTCGCTGACGATGAGTAAGTCGTGCTTGGCCTGGCGCTCCAATTCCATTAACTGGGAGACCTTCGCATTGGCGCCGAGCAGCGGTCCGCATACGACGAGTTGGGCATCGCTGGCCGGGAACTCGTGCAGGAGGCGGCGGACGATGGCGCACACGGGGTCGTCCGCTGCGGCCACGCCGAACAGGACTTGCGTGGAGCCGGCATACTGCTGCCTGAACCAGCTTCGCAGGCAGTCTTCCGTTGTAGCGTCGCAGCCCTTGAGGGGCTTAAGCACCGTTAGCGAGGGGAGAGGGGAGAGGGGCGAGGGAGGAGGAGGGCGAGTTTGAGCCTCCTCAGGTCGGGTGCTGCGAGGGTCAGAGGACGATGCGGGTGCGGGCAGGCGCTGGTGGAGCGGGAACCGCCAGGCCACCAGCCACTGCCAGAGGGTCAGGGCGAGGCTCAACAAGGCCAGAGAGCCGAAGATGAGGTTCACGATCACGGCTTGGTGTTTATCGTCGTCGTCCGGGCCATCGTAATCGAGGCCGGGTCGAAAGGAAAAGCAGCGATTACTGGGGCGAGCGCTGAGGTTGGAGCACCGAATCCAGACACCGGGCGGGGTTCCTGCTCAGGCGGGCTCTTTCACCCTGCAAGATGCTCTTGTAACGCCCCAGGGACCCCGGCAGCGGCGGTCTGAGCGAGGTTGCCGGGGAACGCCTGCGCCGTGCGAATTGAAGGCGTGATATCCTAGAGGAGGAGGCGTGAGGCTCGGTTTCTCTTCGGTTCCAATTCGGTTGCATTTCGGTTGCACATCGGTTCCACATCGGTTTCACATTCGTTTTGCTCCAGCGCGCAGTGAGGGCGTCCCGCACCGCTGTTCGTGGAGCATTCCTTTGGCACTCTCAAGGCGCTGTGCCGAGCGCACAGAGGCTCCTCGAATTTCCTAGACAAAATCAGCGGTGGGGCGCGTCATGCTGGGTGACCGATGGCGCCACTCGATTTTGAGCGGTTGTATGACGAACACGCGCAGGCGGTGTTCGCGTTCCTGCTCAATCTTACACGGCACGAGGCGGATACTCGGGATCTGCTGCAAGAGGTTTTCGTCAAACTGGCGCGGCGGCCTGACTTGCTGGACGGCGTGCGGGACGAGCGGGCTTTCCTGCTGCGGCTGGCGCATAACCTGGCGGTTGACCTGATCCGGCGGCGGGGAACGCGGGACAAGCGCCACGAGCAGTTGGCCGGAGAGGCTCCGTTGGTCTTTGCGCCGGCAGTCCAACCGGATGAGGGTGCCTTTCGGGAGGCGCTGGGCGCGGCCTTGGGCGAATTGCCGGCAGAACAGCGCGCGGTCGTTCACTTGAAGCTTTGGGAGGGGCTGACGTTCGAGCAAATCGCCGAACTGCTTGGCATACCCATGAACACCGCCGCAAGCCGCTACCGCTATGGCCTAGACAAATTGCGTGAGCGGCTGCGTCCTCTCTACGACGAGATAAGATGAACGGGCACGAGGCAACTGGCGATCAGTGAAAAATGCACGCATGAAACCTGACGATTTCGAGAAACACTTGCAGCGGCAGCCGTTGCGACGGGTGCC
>Ga0326727_10002854_pt1 | contig 57223 bp, 41 predicted proteins | sample MB2enrmetagenome_FD_207643 | JGI IMG/M metagenome (GOLD analysis project Ga0326727, IMG submission 207643) | Lab enriched peat soil microbial communities from McLean, Ithaca, NY, United States - MB29MY | ecosystem: Environmental > Terrestrial > Soil > Wetlands > Peat | place: USA: New York... | reverse complement strand
CTCGGACCGCGCCCCTTACCGTGGGGGTCCGGGGGCGATCATCGCCCCCGGCGGGGCCCGGGGCGGAGCCCCGGTGGGGGAGTCCAGAGGGGGCAACGCCCTCTCTGGCCCCCGGCGGATCTAGCCTTTTTACGGTTTCAAGGCAATTACGCGGCGTCACCGGGTCGGCCATGCGTCCGGATTGCGCCGTCGGGATTGATTCGCTGGCGGTTTTGTCCCATACTCGCTCAAGCACGTGAATCATTTCGTTTTTGGGCAAAAAAGGAACGCCTGTCATGAACACCCGCGTGGCGTCGTGCATCCTGGCTCTGTGCCTTGTTTGCGGTTTTTCGGCTCTCGGGGAGGCGGCCGGGCTGGACGCATCCTTGTACCTGCGCCAGTGCCAGCCGTTTTTCGAGCGTTTGGCCGCACTGGACACGCGGCTTAAGCCCGCCGACCCGGCCTCGGACGACGCGCCCGCCGCCGGGGAGCTCGGCCTGACCGCGAGGCTGGCCGTGGAATATCTGCTTGATGCCAAGAACATGATCGCCGTGTGGCGGGCGGCCGGAGGACCCGAGGCGCCCGGGGCGGCCGAAGACTACATCCGGGCGCAACTTACGCTGACGGCCCAAAAGTTCGCCCTGGACGCTACGGCCGTGGAGGCGCTCTTGCCCGGGATCGCGGACACGGAACTGAAGATCGCCGGGAATGATTTGCTCAAGATGATCCGCCAGATGCATGATTTTGTTATGGAGACCGCCCAGCCGGCCTTGTCTTCTCCGGCTCCCCCGGCTTCCCAGTTTCCCCTGCCTCAAGGAGGGGGGAAATGAGCGCGCTGCTGCGTATTTTGCTCCTGGTGCTCCTGGTCGGGCTCGGATTTGTCGTGGAGCGGCATTTTTCCAGCGACGGCGCCGGATTTTTCCAGTCGAAATCCCATGCCCCGGTCCCGAGGATCGCCACCGGCGAGGGCTCGCGGGCGGTCTACGAAATCAGCCGCAAACAGATGGAGATGCAACTCGCGGCGGCGAAACCCGCGGACCAGCTCAGGGCCGGTAAAACCGAGGCCGGGCTTCTGTCCGGGAGCCTCCAATTGGTCCTGGTGACCGCGCCAGGTTGGGGCGACAGCGCGGGCCAGGTGCAGCGCTACCGGCGCGCTCTGGCCACGCTCGCCTGGGAAAAGGTCGGTTCGTCGAGCCCGTGCGTGCTCGGCAAGGCCGGTCTCGCCGCGGCCGGAAATTTTGCCGGGCGGCCTGGAACCTGGCCGGAAAAAAAGGACGGCGACGGCAAAACGCCGGCCGGAATTTTCGCCCCGGCCCAGGCCTTCGGATTTAAAAGCGAAGGTCAGGCCAGGGGTATGGGCCTGAAGCTGCCCTATGCCGAGGTGGGCGAGAGCCTGATTTGCGTGAGCGATCCCAAATCCCCGCAGTTCGGCAAACTGGCCGCCTCCGGCGGCTCGCGGACGCCGCGCGGCGTCAACCTGACCAAGGCCGGAGAGGCCAACAAGTGGGGCCTCTTGCTCGGTGCGTACAATCAAGGCCAGACCCCGGGTCCCTGCCTGCTTTTGCATATGTGGGACGAGCCGGGAAAGCCCACCGGCGGCGACATCGGCTGCCACGAGGCCAGGATGTTGGAACTTTTGGCTTGGCTCGATCCTTCGGCTAATCCGGCGGTGGCGATTGTGCCCGCAGGCGAACTCGACACCGTGCGCGCCGCCTGGGGACTGCCATAGGCCGGGGCGGCGCGGCCGGGGTGAAGAAAGCCTCCGGCGGCCGGAGGGCTGCGCCTTTTGGAATCCCGGCGCAATAAAAGGGGGCTGCGTCTCTGGGGTTCCGACTTGAATGATAGGGAACGCCCCTGGATCGTTCTGAAGCGGGGCCCGGGGGCGGCAGCCCCCTGGGGAAATAACAGTGGTTCTGGTTTTGGTCCCGGTTCAAATGTGAAGGGCGGCCCTCGGGCCGCCCTTTATGCGTTCGATTTTCGAGCGAGACTCACACAACCGGCCGCGCATCCCCGCGCCGGCGCCTTTTCTTGCGCAGGCGATTGGAAAGCGCGGTCATCTTCAGATAGTGGTCGAGTTGAATCAGGGTCGCGCTGGCAGGCTTAAGCTGAGTGAACTCGTCGCAGCACAGCAAAAAAAGTATTTCTTCCCTGCTGAGCAGGCAAACTCCGCCCATGGAATACCTCCGTATTTTACTTATCGGCAGTGCCCTCCCCGTTCTTTATTAGACGTTCGAAGCGGAGAAAAGGTTTCCGAATACCGGATTTCGAGGGCGTTTGGGGTGAAAGGAGCGGAGCGAGCGCCGGGCGCTTAAGCTTTGCGTTGGTACACGGCCAGCAGGTCGTCGCCCTCGGGCGCGACGGTCAGCAGCCAGCCGGAGACGGTCAGGCGCACCTCCTCCAAAACCGGGGCCGCGCCCCGCGCGACCAGGGCCTCGATCCGGGAGGCGCCGGAAAAACGGAGATACCACCCGATCTCCTGCGCCAACCTGCAACAGGTCTGACGCAAATCCAGGCGAACGACGTTCTCGCTCATTGCGAATTCCTGTTTGGAGGGCGGAAACCGGGGGAAACCTCCTTTTTGTGAACAAAAAGGAGGTTTCCCCCCCGATTCCTTATTCTATTCCTTTACCGGTTGGATATTCCATATATCGCGGCAGTATTCGCCCACGGCCCGGTCGCTGGAGAACTGTCCCACTCTGGCCACGTTCAGGATCGCTTTTTTGGCCCACACGGTCTTGGCGGCGTAATCGTGTTCGATCCGTTCCTGGGTCTGGGCGTAGGGGATGAAGTCCGCCAGGTGGTAATAGCGGTCGGCGCGTGACAAGAGCTTGTCGGCCATCCACTGGAACAGCCCGGGTTCGTCCGGGCAAAAGCGGTCTTCGCGCAGGGCGTCGATCACCCGTTTGATCTCGGGGTGGCAGTTGTAGAGGCTTCCCGGCGCATAGCCGTTGCCTTCCAGGGTGGCGATATCCTCGGTGCGCAGCCCGAAGATGTAGATGTTCTCCTCGCCGACTTCCTCGCAGATTTCGATGTTGGCGCCGTCCCAGGTGCCCACGGTCAGCGCGCCGTTGAGCGAGAATTTCATGTTGCCGGTGCCGGAGGCCTCGGTGCCGGCGGTGGAGATCTGTTCGCTCACGTCCGCGGCCGGGATCATGCGTTCGGCCAGGGTCACCCGGTAGTCGGGCAGGAAAAAGACGCTCAGGTGGTCCCTGGCCCTGGGATCGGCGTTGATGATGCGGCTTAAGTTGTTGATCAACTTGATGATCTGCTTGGCTTCGAAATAGCCGGGCGCGGCCTTGCCGGCGAAGATGTAGGCCTTGGGATGGGCCGGGGCGACATTGTCCTCGGTCAGGCGCAGGTATTGCCAGATGATGTGCAGGCAGTTGAGGAGCTGGCGTTTGTATTCGTGGATGCGTTTGGCCTGCATGTCAAAGATGGCGTCCGGCGGGCAATCCAGTCCCAGGTGCGAGCGGATGTGGTTGGACAGGGCCACCTTGCGATCGCGCTTGGCCTTCATGAATTTTTTGCGGAAGGCGGCGTCGGCGGCGAATTTTTCCAGCCCCCGCAGCTTGCCGAGATCGGTGATCCACTTGGGCCCCACGGCCTCGGTGATAAGCGTGGCCAACTCCGGATTGGCCGAAAGCAGCCAGCGCCTCGGGGTGACGCCATTGGTCTTATTGTTGAATTTTTCCGGCCACATCTCGAAGTAGTCCGGGAAAAGCCTGGTGGTGACCAGGCTGGAATGCAGTTTGGAGACGCCGTTGACCGAATGCGAACCGACCACCGCGAGCGAGGCCATGCGCAGTTTTTTCTCAGACCCCTCCTCGATGAGCGACATGCCGGCGAGTTTTCCGGTGTCGCCGGGATAGCGCTCCGACACGGTTTCCAGAAAACGGCGATTGATTTCGTAAATGATCTGCAGGTGGCGCGGCAGGAGATACTCCATCAGCGAAACCGGCCAGACCTCCAGGGATTCGGGCATGAGCGTGTGGTTGGTGAAGGCGAAGGTCCGCATGGCGATGTTCCAGGCGGCGTCCCAGGACATGTGGTGTTCGTCGATCAAAAGGCGCATCAGTTCGGGCACGGCCAGGGAGGGATGGGTGTCGTTGAGGTGTATGGCCGCTTTGGCCTCGAAGTTTTCCAGACTGGGATTGAGTTGCAGGTGCTTGTGAATGATGTCCTGCAGGGCGCAGGAAACCAGGAAATACTCCTGGATCAAACGCAGGTCGCGGCCGTAGGTCACGTCCTCGCGGGGATAGAGCACCTTGGAGACGGTTTCGGATTGGACCTTGCGCTTGACCGCGTCGAGATAGTCGCCGCTGTTGAAGATGTCCATGTCGAATTCGGTGGAGGCCCTGGCCGCGAACAGGCGCAGGATGTTGACCGTGCGGCCGCCGTAGCCGGCGATGGGGATGTCGTAGACCACGCCCATGAAACTCACCGCGTCCACCCAGCGCGGGGCGTATTCGCCCCGTGCGTTGACGCCGTCCTGGACGTGGCCCATGACGCGAACCGGGTAATGGATGTACGGGCGATGGATCTGCAAGGGCATGGCCTCGGCCATCCAGAAGTCCGGCCGCTCGCGCTGGTAGCCGTTCTCGATGGTCTGGCGGAACAGGCCGTATTCGTAATGGATGCCGTAGCCCACAGCCGGCAGGTCCATGGTGGCCAACGAATCCAGGTAACAGGCGGCCAGGCGGCCCAGGCCGCCGTTGCCGAGCGCCGGGTCGTGCTCCAGTTCCACCGCTTCTTCCAGGCTTTCGCCTAATTCGCCGAACACTTCTTTGCAGGTTTCGTACAAGCCCAGGTTGATGAGATTATTGCTCAGACAACGGCCGATGAGATATTCAATGGAAAGATAATAGACCCGTTTGCAATTGGCCGCATCATAGCGTTTTTGCGTCTCCAGGGCCTTCTCAACGAGCCGGTCGTTGATGGCCATGCCCAGTGCATAAGCCTTGGCCAACAGACGAGTCTGGTCGGGATAACTTCCGAGGTCATGCACAATATGACTTCGAACGGACTCGGATAGAGCCTTTTTCGTGTTTTTCAATGGAGGAAGCGGGGGCAGTGTCATGATCGCATCCTTGTTCGCCGGTGGTATGGCGGCCGGGATCGGTCCCGCGGCATGACGCATTCCGGCGGCTATTTTGTCGAAACTGTGATAAAAAAAACACTTCCAAAGACCAACAAAATACGGTACGCAACGGCAAAAGAACACCCGGCGGACGTTCGCGCCGGCCAATCAACATTCGGGAGCAGAAACCAGGTCGATGACCCTTTTCAAACCTTTTGTGCCCGATTTTTTCGGTTTCATCAATCACAACCCGACAGGGCGTTGACCGGACCATGCCGTACTATCTCGACCTCCTGTTCAAACCGCGCCTGGACGGCGGCGAGCTCAAGCCCAAGGAGCTCGAAAGCGGCGGCGTGGATCTTTTCGACCTGGGGCTGATTCAAAACGTCATTGCCGGCCAGCCTTTGGCCAACTGGCGGGAGGTGGGCGAGGACGAGGCGAAAAGCCTGCGGTCGGAGCTGGTATTCCTGTCCAAGGCTTTTCCCATGGGGCCGGGGGTCATGCTCAACCCGAGCAACAAGGACCAGCTCTTATCCGGGGTCAACGGCGGGGTGTCGTATGCGGGCGGCAAGATCGAAGTGCGCCAGGTCATCCGCCACGAGGGCGACGTCGGACCCAGAACCGGCAACATCTTTTTTGTCGGAGACTTTCAAACCACGGGCACGGTGCATTCGGGCTACAAGCTCCAGGCGCGCAACGTCCGAGTCACGGACGCCGAACCGGGCAGCCAGATCAAGGCCCAGGAATCGCTCTTCATTGAAAACGGCGTGATCGGTTCGCCCAAGACGGTCATGGAGGCCGGGGCCAATCTGCGGGCCGGGTTCTGCGAAAACGCCATCCTCATCGCCCGCGGCAACATGCTCATCGAAAAAAGCTGCGTGAACTGCAAGATCTACGCGGGACCGTACCTGGCCGTGCGGGGAACGCTCACCGGCCGCAAGGCCTACGTCCGGGAAAAACTTTACGTGGGCGAGCGCCTGGGTTCGAGAATGGGCGCCAGCACCCAGATCGTCATCGGCTTCGACCCCTCGCTTTTGGTTAAAGCCAAACTCCTGGAACTGGCCATCCGCGAGCTGCGGCAGCGCCAGGACCAGTACCAGCGCCAGGTGGACGCAGGTGACGTTCACGGCGAATTCACGCATAAGCTCGAAAACGCCCTGACCAAGATGACCCTCTTCGTCCAACAGAAACGGCTGGTCTGGGATAAGATCGCGGCCACGACGTCCAGCGTCGACGACGGCGAATGCTGCGTGATCGTGCCTGGGCAGATTTATCCGGGCGTGGAAATCAGCATCGGACCCTACCACTACGAAGTCGAAGAACCCCTGCAAAACGTCCGCTTGTCGGTTAAAGGCCGCGAAATCACGGTCACTTCCCCGGCGTCCTAGCCCAGGGGAGGCGGAGCCTCCCCCCAGACCTACCAGCTGTTCACGTCAGGGCGGTGGTAATAGAATTCGATGCGGCGGTTGCGGGCGCGGTTTTCCGGGGTGTCGTTGGGCACGAGCGGTTGGGTGTCGGCGTAGCCGGTGGCCCGCAGGCGCGTGGGCGAGATGTCGCCGGCCGTGATGATGTAGCGCAGGGCCGCGGCCGCCCGGGCGGCCGAGAGTTCCCAGTTGGAGGGATAGAGGGTGTTTCCGGCTTCGGTGTTGTCGGTATGTCCGCGTACGACCACGTCATAGTTGAAGTTTTTGAGCACCTTGATCACATGGTCCAGGACCTTGCCCGCATCGGGCTTGAGTTCGGCCTTGCCGGGGTTGAACAGGACCGAGTCGTCGACCCGGAAGAGGACCCCGTCGTTGTCCGAGGAAAAGCCTAGGTTGCGCTGGATTTCCGGGCTTTGCACGGCCAGTTCCTTGAGCTGCATGATCAGGCCGTATTGCAGGCGTTGCCCCTGGGTCAGGTTGGCCATGGGCGGGGCTTGCTTGTTGGTGGTGCGCAGATCGAAGAGTTGTTTTTCCTCGGAGTTGGCGCCGCCTCTTTTGCTGATATCGCTGGCCGGACTGAAATAGATGGCGATCTCTTTTTTTTTGTCGTTCGGCACCTGGTTGATCAGCCACATGAGCAGGAAAAAGGCCATCATGGCGGTGACGAAGTCGGCGTAGGCCACTTTCCACGAGCCGCCGTGGCCGCCGCCGGCGACCTTCTTGACTTTTTTGAAGATGGGCCTTTTGAGGCCCTCGGATTCCATCCCGGTTTTGACCGAGTCGGCTCCGCTATTCTTATTCGCCATAATCCGCCGCTTTATGGTTTGACAGGCCGCGCGCGCCGGCAGCTCGCCGGTCACTCGGGATGTTATTCACTTCTTCGAGTCTATTGGCTCTATCCGGTTGGAAGAATTGCCCGGGTGAGGCACTGCGAAAGCGGGGGCAACGGAAAACCGGTCGGGACGAGGTGTCGCATCCTGTCTTATGGATTCTACTCCAAATTTTTTTCTCCGCCAAGCCTGTTTTTTATTCATCCGGGATAATACATTTTTTTCAAAGACTTAAAACCGTGACAATGTGGGGCTGTCATGGCTCAGTCCGCGGCTTGGCAACAGGATGGCGCCGCCGCCTCCTGGTCCGCGTTTTGCGAGAACCAAAACCAGAACCATTGTTATTTTTCCAGAAGGCTGCCGCCCCCGGCCCTTGCTTAAAGATGGGCAGAGTGCCCTTTAACCATATGAAAAGACGCTTATAAATAGGTCTCGAGCTCATTGGCCAAGACCGCTTCTGATTATTTCCCCCGGTCTCCCTCCCCCCTCACCGGATCGCGGCCAGGGCCTGGTCGAGGGTGTCGTAGATCCGGGCGGACTTGGTGATGCCGACGGTTTCGAAGACCGCGCGGAAGTTTTCCGAGGGTCCGGCGATGGCCACTTTTTGGCCCCGCGCGGCGCTGTCGGCGAGCAGGCCGGCGAGCACGGCGATGCCGGCGCCGTTGACCGAGGCGCTTTTGTCAAAGCGCAGGACCAAGGGGGTGCGCCCTTCGTCCGAGGCTTGTCTATAGGCCTCGGTCAAAAAACTTTCAGTTTGGGAATTGATGGTTCCCCGGATGGTCAGGACGGCCGTGCCGCCTTGCCGAGTCAGGGCGATCTGGTCGTTTTGGGCCAGGGCGAAGGCAAGGCGTTCTTCGGCGCGCGCCAGAGCCTGGGCCAGGGCTTCCTGACGGATGGGCTTGTCGATGAAGTCGGTGGCGTTCAAGTTGAGGGCGGCCAGGGCCAGGTCGATGTCGCCGTGGCCGGTGATGACGATCACTTCGGTTCGAGGGCTGGTCCGTTTGATGCGCCCGAGCACCTCCAGGCCGTCCATGCCCGGCATTTTGATGTCGGTGAGTACGATAGGCGGGCGTTCGCGTTCGAAGATCTGAAGCCCCTGTTCGCCGGATTCGGCGGTCAGCGCCGCGTAGCCGAAGACCTCCAGGATGAGAGTGAACATGGACAGGGTCGGTTTTTCGTCGTCGATGACAAGGACTTTGCGCATGGTGACTCCATTTTCATACGGCCTGGGGGAAACTCAGTTTGAAGGTGGTTCCCGAGCCCGGTTCGCTGTCCACCTCGATGTCGCCGCCGTAGTCCTTGACGATGCCGTAAGAGATGGAAAGCCCAAGGCCCATGCCCTGGCCGGTATTTTTGGTGGTGAAAAAGGGTTCGAATATCTTGTGCAGTTCCGAGGGCGCGACGCCTATGCCGGTGTCCGAGAAGGTCGCCGTCACCCGTGAGTTTTCGCGGAACGAGCGGATGGTTATTTCGCGGGCTTTGCCGTTTCGGCTCTGGCCGAGGATGGCGTCGCGGGCATTGGTCACGAGGTTGAAGAAGACCTGTTCCAGCCGGTTCGCGTGGGCCAGAATCCTGGGCAGGTTTTCGCCCAAATCCAGGGTCACCCGGATGTTTTGCAGCGCCAGTTGCTGGCCGATGATGGTGAATACGCCCCGGATGGGTTCGTTGATGTCCACTTCTTCGCTCACCAGGTCGGACTTGCGGCCGAACTCGCGCAGATGGCCGATGATGGCGGCCGCCCGATCCACCTGGCCGCCGATCTGGGAGGTCACGTCACTGAAGCGTTCGGACGCGACGGCCTGGCCCCGTTGCGCCATCAAGTGAAGGAAATCGCTGCCGAGTTTGATGGCGTTGAGCGGTTGGTTGAGTTCGTGGGCTATGCCCGCGCTCATTTCGCCGAGCGTTTTCATTTTACTGGCCTGGATAAGCTGGGCGTCTTTTTCCACCATGCCGGTGATGTCGGCGGCGGAGAAGATGATGGCCTCTTTTTCTCGATAGCGGGTGCGGCAGGCGTGGAGGTTGACGTAGAGCGGGACGCCGGATTTGCCCAGGTGCCGGATCTTGGTGAAGAGCGCGCACCGGCCCGGGTCCGCGTCCTTTGGGAAGGCGCTCATGACGCCCGGGCCGCCCGGCGGTTCGATGGCGGCGATGTCCAGGCCCTGAAGCTCGTCCTTGGAATAGCCGTAGACCTCGGACGCCCTGGGATTGGCGTCGAGGATGCGGCCGGTTGCCGCGTCCAGAACGAAGACCGGGTCCGGGTTGGAGTCGAAGAGCGAACGGTATTTTTCTTCGGACTCGCGCAGTCTGCGGCGGTAGAGCTTGATGCTCCAGACCATGTTGTTGAAGGAATCGGCCACCTGGACGACTTCGTCGCCCTCGCGTTTGCGGTAGAAGACGCATTTGGCGCAGATGCGTACGTTGCTTAGCGGGGAATCGCGACTTTCCTCGGCTAGTTTCTGGTCGAAGTGCCAACAGGGCAGGTCGGTGTTGCCATAGGCCGGGCAGCGTCCGCCTTCGGGGGGAATTCGCCCGTTGCCGTCTTCGATGTCGCAGTCCAGGTTGCCCCGGCTGATCTCGTCGGCGATCTTGGTCAGTCTTAAAAGCGGCCGGGTGACGTAATTGGACAGGCGCAGGGCGATGAGAAAGATGATGAGCACCAATGCGGAGATAAAGCCGATGAAGGTGATGCGCAATTTGCCGACGAGATGGTCGATGTGGCTTTTGTAGATGCCCACGTGGATCGAGCCCAGGGTGGAGACGCCTTCGCGCACGGGCACGGCGATATCGTAAGCCTGGTCGTTGCCGAAAGCAATAAGCCGGGAGCTTGCCTGGCCGTCTTCGCCGATGGGGTTGGCGTTTTGGAGTTCGCTTGGAAAGGGCTTGACGAATGTATGGGCCAGAATCTCGCCTTCGGGGCCGCTCACGAAAACGTAGGCGATCAGGGCGCGGCGTTCGCCGAGCTGGGCGGAGTCGAAGACCAGGCCGACCAGGTTGGCCTTGTCGTTGTCTAGGATATAGTTGCCGGCGCGTTCGGCGATGCTTTGGCCGATGGCCACGCCGCGCAGTTCGAGTTCGTTGGTGAGGCTTGAAACCAGAATCCAGCGGGCGAGCAGGGCGATGGCCGCGCTCACGCACAAAACGACGCCGAGAGTGGTGAAGAAGATCTTGTTTTTGAGGCTGAGGCGCCGCAGGTCGAACGTCATGGCGCAACAGGCGCGGTCGGGCTCGGCGCCACGCGTTTCCAGTCATTGATCAGAGTGAATTTGCCGCCGGAAAGCCGGGTGAAGTAGACCCGCTCCAGGCCCTGGTGATTTTGCGGGCTGAAACTGACGGTGTTGGCGATGCCGAGCGAGTAGTCCTGGATGGATTCGATGGCGGCGATGAATTTATCGCGGGTCGGTTCCGGGCCGGCCCGGCGCAGGCCCTCGACCAGAATCTTGGCATTGACGAAGCCCTCCAGCCCCACGGTGCTGGGCTGTTCGCCCGGTGCGTAGCGCGAAAGCAGGTCGCGGTATTCGGCCACGCCCCACAGCAGGGTTTTTGTCTCTGGCAGGTCCGGCGGCGGCACGACCTCGCTCATGATCACCAGGCTGTGATCCTCGGGTCCGAGGATCCGGGCCATTTCGCCGGCGCCCACGAAACTGACGGCGTAGAACAGCGGGGCGAAGTCTTTTTGCGCGGCCAATTGGATGAATTTGGCGCAAGGTGCGTAGGTGCCGATCATGACCACGGCCTGTGCGCCCGAACTGGCGATCTTGGCCAGAGCCTCCTCGACTTCCTGGGTGCCCCGGATATAGGCGCCCAGGGCGACCGGAGCCAGGCCGTATTCCTTCAGGGCCAGTTCCGCGCCCGTAAGCCCGTCGAAGCCGTAGGCGTCGTATTGGTAGAAGACGGCGATCTTGCGAAGGCCCAGGTCCTGGACCAAGTGTTTCACGGCGGCGCGGGTCTCCTGGTAATAAGAGGCGCGGATGTTGATGACGAAGCGCTGGAACGGGTCGCGCAAGGCGTTTGCGCCGGTGAAGGCCCCGACCAGGGGAACCCGCGCCTCTTCGAGCAGGGGGATGATCTTGATGGTGGTCGGCGTGCCCACATAGCCGAACAGGGCGAAAACCTTCTCATCCACAATGAGTTTTTGGGTGTTGGCCACGCAACGCGGCGGATCGTAGCCGTCGTCTTCGGCCAGGAGGGTGATCTTGCGGCCGTGGACCCCGCCGCGTTCGTTGACGGCGGTGAGGTAGCTCATGGCCCCGATGAGGGTTTGGCGGCCCAAAAAGCTCGCGTGCCCTGACAGGGCGAGCGAAGAGCCGATGCGGATTTCGGTCGCGGTCACGCCCGGGGCTTCCCGGTCGACGGAGGGCTTGTCCTCGTCTTTGCCGCAGGCGGCGCACAGGGCGGTCAGCAGCAGAACGAATGAGACGGCGATACGGGACACGCGCGGCGGCTCCTTGTGAGAGGTCTGGGATGTGGGCGAATGCCGGAGTGCGGCCGGGCCAAGATTTACCGGCAGAGTACCAAAACGTTCCGAGCCGTCAAGGGCGCCTCGGCGACAGGAGATTTGGGCAAGCTGGCCTGGTTTATGCAAAGATCCAGACGGCAACGGAGGATGCGGTCATGTTATGGCAAGTCAAAAGCGACGACCAGTACATCCGTTTCGGAGACGTGGAACGGCGGCTTTGCGAACCCAGCGCCTGCAACCAGAAATTCAAAAACGCGTATTGGTGCCCGCGCAAGAAATGGTTCAATCGGGAGCCCTGCCCGTTTTCCTGCCGCAACGAGTGCGACAACTTCAGACGCATGTGCGGCAATTAGAAACGGCTGCGTATACCGGAGGAACCCGGGGGGAACCTTTTGCGGCGGGAAGACGCTTCGGAGCGGAGAGTGCGAAAAGAAGCCTTTTCTACTCTCCGCGTATGAACGAAAGGTTCCTCCCCCGCCTCCCAAAGACTTTAACGGGTTTTGGCTCAAAGCGGCATTCGGCGGGGAGACAAATTTGTGGCGGGATGGACATAAGCGACAATTTTGAAAGGCCAAGGCGCAAAAACAAAAACGCCCGGTCGTGAGGATTCAGGGCCGGGCGTTTCGTGCGTGGATGGACGCCTGCTCAGACATAATTCTCCTTGAGGCCGCTGGCCTGGTCTTTGATTGATTGGCTGAGCTTGAGGATCTCGTCCGATGGTATCTTGAGGATGACCTTGCCGGAGGAGTCCTCGACCGCGACCTGGATGCTATCGGATTTCCCCACCAGTTTAAACGCCAAATTAAGCCCCTTGGCGTTGGCGTTGTCCTGAATCGACTTGACGATCTTTTCGGCCTGCCCTTGGGTGAGCGGGGTCGGGGTTTCCCCTTTTCCGTCCGAATGGGCCGCGGTCGCGACCGCGGTTTGCTTGCCGGCGGCGACCGTCTGAACCGCGACCGTCTGTGACGCGGCCTGTTCGGTGGCCAGCGCTTTCGGACTCGCCGTAGTCGTGGAGGCCAGTTCGACAATCTCCATATCCCCTCCTGCGACAGACTAATGTTGCTGTTCGCGTACCGAACTTATCGGCAAACCCGAGGGGAAAGTTTAGCGGTCGGGAAAAATAGAAAATAATTTTCGGGCAAGCGGCCGCGCCGGCCGGCCTGTTTTTCAAGAACCATTGAGACGACCGGCAAAGCGTGTTCGGTTCAGGGAGAGCGCTGGGAGTCGATGATTTTTTCCAGAAAGGACTTGAGGACCACGGCGTTGTTGCGCTCCCGGTCGCGGGCCGCGAAGAGCAGGGTGAGCGGGCCGCGCGCGGCCGCCCGGACGAGGCGCATGAGCGCCTCAAGCGTTTTTTCGTCGCGCGCATCCGTGAGCTCGCGCTCGTAACCGGCTGCGAAGGCGTCCCATTTGGCCGGGTCGTGGGCAAAGCTTTTTCTGAGCGCTTCGCTTGGGGCGATATCCTTGAGCCAATCCGCGAGGGCGGCCGCCTCGCGGCCGACGCCCCTGGGCCAGAGCCGGTCCACCAGGTAGCGTTCGCCGTCGTCCGCGCTTGGCGGGTCGTAGATTCGTTTAATCCGGATCGTCATAAATTGATTGTTTGAGGGGGGTATCCCGGCTGAGCCCACTGCGCGGCGATAGGATGGCGTCGCCGCTCCCGGTTCTGGTATGGGTCTTCCCAAACCAGAACCACTGTTCTTTTCCAGGGGCTGCCGTCCCCCCCGTGCATCAAGGCATTGAGCCTGCCCCTTCCACCGGCCTGGGCAGGCCGGGCACGGCGGCGAGGACCGGTTTGCCGTTCACAAACCGGTAGAGCATCACCGCCAGCACGCCCCGGTGGTCTTCGGGGGAGAAGGAGACCGGCGGGGTGAGCCCCAGGGGATCGAAGTCACGCAAGGATTCCAGGGCGGCTTTGACGGACTGCCCGGTAACCGGTCCGGAATATTGGGCCAGTTCGATGGCTTTGGCCAGGACGAGCATGGTCGCAAATCCCCGGATATAATGGCTGGGTCTTTGCGCGTGATCGGCGAAGCGTTCGATGATTTTCATGCCCGGGACGTCTTGGCCAAAAGGAACGACGGGCGAAAGCAAGTACGCGCCCTCGGCCTCGGCCCGACCGGCGGAAACGACGGAATCGGCGGAACCGGGCTGATAGTCCGGAGCGCCCCAGACGTCGGAAAGAATGGTGGCCGTAAGCCCGGTTGCGGCCGCATCGCGCAGGACGACGGCCACGGAATTCGCCGAGCCGCCGATCCAGACGAAATCCGGGGCTTCCTCTTTCAGCCTGGCGATTTGCTCGAGGGCGTCGGTGGCGTCCAAGTCCACGTTTTCCTCGACGGCCAGTTCAAAGCCTTGTCTCAAGGCGAATTCGCGCACGGTATTGATCGGATCCAAACCGTAGGGACGGTTGGGATAGATCATGGCCAGCCTGGGCGGCCTGGCTTGGCTCCAGGCGGCTTTGAAATGGCGCAGGGCGGCCATGGCCCGGATGACGAAATCCGAGGAGGCGAAGAAGCAGTAAGGGGCGATTTTCGGGTCCCAAAGCCGCGCCGCGGAGGCCGAAAGGGTGGGTATTTTGTCCTCGGCGGCCTGGGCGGCCAGGGCTTCGACGACACCCGCGCCCCAACTGAGCAGGGCCACGATGTGTTCGGTCCGGGTGAGCCGGGCGTAGGCGGCCAGGGGACCTTGGCGGCCATGGCAGATGTCGGCCGTTACAGGCTGCAGGGTGTCTCCGCCGATTCCGCCGGATTCATTGATGTATTTTGCCGCGTCCTGAACCCCTTCGGCATAGGGGCGGCCGACGCCGGAGGTTGCGCCGGAAAGATCGGCGAACAGGCCGATTTTGATCTCGGCGGCCACGGCCGGGCCGCCGGACAGGAGGATCAGAATCGACACGGCCACAAGGATTGGGCGAATAGTCACGGCGACCTCCGTCAGGCGGCCAAAGGGGCTCCGCTCCTTTGAAATCCCCGCCGGGGGATGATCCCCCCCGGCCCCCTTGGTAAGGGGCTCGGTTGTGCCCACTTACACGGGGGCTGGGGGAACAACAGTCCCCCCAGCGGAGGAGCCCAGAGCAGGCGGAGCCTCCTCTGGAGTGGGGACGCCACCTCCTCGGGCGGGGTCCAGGGGCGCAGCCCCGGGTGATCACGATATCTTCGCGCCGCTTGGGACCCGGCCGCCGGGTGAGAGCAATTCCAGGCCGCCTTCGCGGCGTACGGCCAGGATCATGCCTTGCGAGACGACGCCGCGCAGTTTGCGGGGCTTCAAGTTCGCGAGCATCGCCACCTGGCGGCCGATGAGGGCGTCCGGATCGTGGAATTCGGCGATGCCGGCGACCACCTTGCGCGGCGTTTCTTCACCGATGTCGATGGTGACTTCGAGCAGTTTGTCCGCCCCGGCGACTTTGGCGGCGGCGACCACCGTGCCCACGCGCAGGTCGAGCTTCTGGAAATCGGCGAACTCAATTTCCGGGCAGGCGCCGTCCTGGGGGGGCTCAGGGCAGGCGGCGGGCGCGGCGACGGCCTGGCCGGCTTTGGCCGGCTTGGCCGGTTTTTCCGTCCCGGCCTCGGGCTGCGTCTCGATGCGCGGAAACTGGTTGGAGCTTGCGGCCACGGCGACTCCGGTCGGCAAAAAGCCCCAGGAGCCGATTTCATCGGTCAGGTCGTAGTCTTTGGGCAGCGGTCCGAAGCCCAGTTGGACGAGCATGGCGTCGGCCGCCTCGGGCATGACCGGGGCGAGGTGGACCACGGCTTTGCGGGCCGCTTCCAGCACCGTGTACAAAACCAGGCCGAGCTTGTCTGTTTTGCCTTCCTTGAAAAGCGTCCAGGGGGCCTGGGCGTCGATGAATTTGTTAAGCGCCCGGATAAGTTCCCAGAGCGACTCCAGGGCGCGGGAGAATTGCAGTGCGCCGAACAGGGCGTGGAAATTCTCCAGGGCATCGCTCGCCAGTTCGATGATCTCGCGTTCGGCGGCCTCGGGTTCGCCCGCGGCCGGGACCACTCCGCCGAAATACTTGTGCACCATGGCCAGCGCCCGGGAAAGCAGGTTGCCCAGGTCGTTGGCCAGATCGGCGTTGAAGCGCGCCACCAGGGAATGTTCGGAAAAGGAGGCGTCCGAGCCGAAGGTCATCTCGCGCAGCAGGAAGTAGCGGAAGCCGGCCAGGCCGTACTTCGCGGCCATGGCCTCGGGATCGACCACGTTGCCCAGCGACTTGCTCATCTTGGTGTCGCGCGAGAGCCAGTAGCCGTGGACGTTCAAGTGGTCGTAGAGCGGCAGGCCCAAGGCCATGAGCATGGTCGGCCAGAAAATGGCGTGGGGTTTCAAGATGTCTTTGGCCACCAGATGTTGGGCCGCGGGCCAGAAATACGCGAAATTTTCGCCGTCCGGCCAGTCCAGGGCCGAGACGTAGTTGAGCAGGGCGTCGAACCAGACGTAGGTGACGTAACCGGAATCAAACGGCAGTTCGATGCCCCAGGTCAGCCGCGATTTAGGCCGTGAGATGCACAGGTCTTCCAGGACGCCGGAATCCAGGATGCTTAAGACTTCGCTACGGTACTGGGCCGGGCGGATGAAATCCGGGTTCTCCCGGATATGCCGGGCCAGACGGTCCTGGTACTTGGACATTTTGAAGAAATAGTTCTTTTCGGCAATGTACTCCGGCTTGGTTTTGTGGTCCGGACAGACGCCGTCCACCAGTTCCTTCTCGGTGTAGAAGCGTTCGCAGCCGAAGCAGTAATGGCCGCCGTACTCGCCGAAATAGATGTCCCCGGCGTCGTACACCTTTTGCAGCGCGGCCCTGACGGCCTGGGCGTGGGCGGGATCGGTGGTGCGGATGAAGGCCGAGGGAGCCACCCCGAGCTTGGGCCAGAGGTTCCGGAAGACCGCGCTGATTGCGTCGCAATACTCCTTGGGCGTTTGGCCCGCGGCTTGGGCGGCCTTGACGATCTTGTCGCCGTGCTCGTCGGTGCCGGTGAGAAAGAAGGTTTTCTTGCCGGTCAGGGCGGCGAAGCGGTTCACCGCGTCGGCGACGATGGTGGTATAGGCGTGGCCCAGGTGGGGCCTGGCGTTGACGTAATAGATGGGCGTGGTGATGTACTGGCGCTTCACAGCATGGCCTCCGCGACCGGCATGGGGTGAAAAACGGACCGGCCGCGCCGTCCGTCCGTGCGGGATTATTCCTGGTTCTGCTTTGGGTCCGGCGTCGGGGCCTGACGCTTGTCGTTGCCGGGGGCGTTCTGTCCCGCTTGGCCCTGCTGCTGGGCCGGTTGCTGGCTTGACCTGTTGGGGCGAGGCCTGCCCGGCCGTTTCTTGCGCTGGCCCTGGCCGCTGGTTTGGCCTCCGGCGTGGCCGCGTCCGGCCTCGCCGGCTGTGTGGTCCGCGTCGGCGTCGCCCCGGGCCGGACTCGGTGGCGCGTCGCCGCGCAGTTCCGAGGCCCCGGCCCGAAGCGTGTTCCATTCTTCGACGGAAAGTTCTTTCTCCTCGCCGCTCTCGATCTGGATGGACACGGTCTCGCGGAAGAGGTTGGTGCGCGTGATCCGCACCGGCCCCTGGGCGGTGAGGAAGCGCTTGCCGATCTTCGGGCAGCGGCCCTGGAATTCCTCGTAATTATGCTGCTCAAAACCCAGGCAGCACAGCAGCCGCCCGCAGATGCCGGAAATCTTGGCCGGATTGAGGAACAGATTCTGGTCCTTGGCCATCTTGATGGTCACGGGGTTGAACTTGCGCATGAAGCGCTTGCAGCAGCAAACCTGGCCGCAATTGCCGAGCGCGCCGATCATTTGGGTTTCGTGGCGCACCCCGATCTGGCGCAATTCGATGCGGGTGTGGTAGGCCTTGACCAAATCCTTGACCAGCTCGCGAAAATCGATGCGGCCCGGGGCGGTAAAATAGAACACGATCTTGCCCCGGTCGTGGAAGACCTCCACGTCCACCAGGCGCATGTCCAACTGGCGTTCCTGGATGCAGCCGCGGCAATGGCGGTAGGCCTCCCTGGCCTGGTCCTGGTTTTCCCGATGCTGGGCGATGTCCTCTTCGTTGGCCAGGCGGTAGATGGGCTTGAGATCGGCCTCGGCCATTCCCGGCGGCGCGTCTTCGCGGACCTGGGTGACCTCGGCCAGGCCCATGCCCTGTTCGGTCTTGACCAGGACAAAGTCTCCCAGGGTAACCACGAAGGGGCCGGAGGTGAAAAAATAGACCGAACCGTGAGTCCGGAATTTAAGTCCTAAAACATGGCTCATGCGGCACCGCGCGGATGAAACCGGGGCGAATAGGCCGGCGTATTGAAAGCCGCCGGCGGCCAAAGGGCTGCGCCCTTTGGAATCCCCTTGAATTTCATCGTGTTATTCCATTTGGGATATCGTTTTCCGGCAATATTCCGGAAATGTTACACGAAAAAAACAATAACTACACGAAATGCCGGGGAACTTCAATGCGGCCGGTCGGGTACAAAAAAGCGGCCCGTCGGTGATCCGGCGGACCGCGTCTTTGAGAAGAAAGCCTCCGGCCCCCGTTTCCTACTCCGGCGCGATTTCCTCGTCGGTCAGGTAGCAGGCCGGGTCCTGGGCCCAGATGTCGCCGTAGTAGGCTTCGGCCCGGGCGCGGAAATTGCCGCCGCAGATGGGGAGGTAACGGCAGCCCGCGCAGCGCCCGCCCACGTATTTTTTCTTGTCCTTGAGCTTGGCCAGAAGCTCGATGTTGGGATCGTCCCAGATCTGAGAGAACGGGCGCTCCAGCACGTTGCCGAAGGTGTGGTTGCGCCAGAACTGGTCGGCGTGGACCGCGCCGTCCCAGGAGATGCAGCCGATGCCCCGGCCGGAGTTGTTCCCCTCGTTGTAGGAGAGCAGCTCCATGACCTCGGCCGCGCGGGCCGGATCTTCGCGCTTGAGCCGCAGGTAGACGTAGGGACCGTCGGCGTGGTTGTCCACGGTCAGGACTTCTTTTTCATAGCCGGCCGCGAACAGTTCGCGGGTCCTGTCCAAAATCAGGTCCACCGCCCGCCTGGTCTCGGCGTGGTCGAGATCCTCGTTGATCAGCTCCGACCCCCGGCCGGAATAGACCAGGTGGTAGAAGCAGATGCGCGGCACTTCGCGTTCCCGGAGTAGTTCAAAGAGCGTCGGGATCTCCTGCCAGTTGCGCTTGTTGATGGTGAAGCGAAGCCCCACCTTGAGCCCTTCGGCCTGGCAGTTGGCGATGCCTTCCAGGGCCTTCTTGAAGGATCCGGGCACTCCCCGGAATTTGTCGTGCACCGCTTCGCCGCCGTCGAGGGAGATACCCACGTAGGACAGGCCCACGGCCTTGAGTTCCCTGGCTTTATCCCGCGTGATCAAGGTGCCGTTGGTGGAGATGACCGCGCGCATGCCCCGGGCGGTGGCGTGGCTGGCCAGTTCGACCAGGTCTTGCCGCACCAGCGGCTCGCCGCCGGAAAAGAGCATCACCGGCGCGCCGTAGGCGGCCAGGTCGTCGATCATGGCTTTCGCCTGGTCCGTGGAAATCGGGTCCGTGCCGCGCTCCTCGTTGGCCTGGGCGTAACAGTGCACGCAGCGCAGGTTGCAGCGCCGGGTCATGTTCCAGACCACCACCGGTTTCTTGTCCTTGGAGAACTGGAGCAGATGCGAAGGCAGCTTGCCGGAATGCCGGCCGTAACGCAGCGCGTCCGAACATTCCACCGTGCCGCAGAACAGTTTGGAAATGCCGATCATGAGAGTCCTTCTTTTGAGTTTATAAGGAGAGAATCGGGGGGAAAAACCCCTTTTGTGAACAAAAGGGATTTTTCCCCCCGAGCCCCCCTTTTCCCCAAAAAACTTTAAGGTTTTTTAGGAAAGGGGGTTCGGGGGGAAACCATCTTTTTTAAAAAAGGGTTTTCCCCCGATTGGCCTAGGATTTGGGCATCTTTCTCTTATGGCCCTTTTCGTCGATCAGGTTGTAGTTCCAGTTTTTGATCAGGTCGCCGGTGTCGGCGGCCAGGCACATGACGATGGCGTTGATCGGGTCCGTGGGCATGCGATTTTTGGTCATGGCGATGATGAAGTCGTGGGTCATGCCCGGTTCCATGCGTCCGGCCTGGGCCATGTGCCAGATGCGTTGGCCGGTTTTCACGTCTAAGATCTGCAGGTTCAGGCCGACCATGGAGTCGCCCTGGGTTCCGCCGGCCAGGACATGGGTGATGTTGCCGTTGACGATCAGGTCCACGCCCCGGTCGCGGGCGATGAGCATGATCTGTTCCGGGGTCTTGTAATCCAGGCTGGTGTCGTAGAGCAGGGTGGGGAAGACTTGCGTCTGGTTCCAGCCCTCCCAGAAGATCTCGGTGATCTGGGTTCCGAGCGTCTTGGCCGAGGCGATATCCTGGCCGACCGTGAAGGGGATGATCATGGCCTTCAGCGGGGCCGGGGGCGCTTTGGTCGGCTGGACGTAGACCGCCGGGGGCTCGCGTTTGACGTAGGCGTCGAGGTAGACGATCGACAGCGAGGTGAGTCTGGGCTCCATGGCGCAAGCGACCAGCCCGAGCAGCAACAAGATCGATGTCATCGACAGGATGCGCGTTTTCATAATGGTTGTCCTTACTGGGTGGTCGAAGTGGGCGGTTCGGCCCGGCGTACCGTTTCCATGAGCTGGTCGCGCGAACTGATCAAGCTCTGGCGCAGTTCCAGGCGTTTTTCCGGCGAGATGCCCAAAAACTCGGGCCTGGCGGCCATGGCATCTAGCTGATTCATTTCGTCCTGGATGCGCTTGACCCGGTTTTGGAAGGCCGGTTCGTCGGGCCACAGGCCGGCGGCGATCCGGGCCAGGTCGCGCAGCTCCCGGGACAGGCCGGTGAAAGCCTCGGGTTTCACCAAGGCGTCGAGCTCCCGTCGCCGGTGCCAGCGCTTAAGCCATTCACGAATCGAGTGCAACATCGGCGGGTCCTATTACTTGGAGCGCAAAGCTAAAAACTTTGCGCTCCCGCGGCGGACGCCGCGTGGCCACGCCCTTGGCGTGGCCGTTCTTATAAATGGGAGCGGGAAAATGAAGACATTTTCCGCTCCCATTAATAATGCGGCGCCATGGTCTGCCAGGCGGCGAAAAGCAAAACCAGGTAGATCGTCCATTTGATGAGGGCCACGGCCAGGGAGTAAACCATCGAGACGCGGTGAATCTCCCGCACGCCCAAGGCCTGCAAGACGATGTTCCAAACCAAAAGCAGGGGCAACAGCAGGCTGCCGGCCACCGGCACGGCCAGGATCACTCCCGGGGCGGCGCTGTAGCAGACCAGGCGGTGGGTGGCGAAGAAATCGACCTCGGGCGTTCGCAAAATCTTCAGCAGCACCACGGTCGCCAGGGCGTCGATGTAGCTTAAAAATCCCAAGAACAACGGAAACAGGATAAAGCCCATGAGCAGCCCGGCGGCCGACACCGATCCCAACTGCCCCAGCATTTCCTGGCGCTCGGGACCTGAGAATTTGGACATCGGCCCGGCCAGGGACCAGGCGAAATCGATGAGCAAAAACAATTCCACGATGATCAGGGAAAAGGCCAAGGCGTTGGTCCTGCCACCGCCCAACAGGCGCAAGCTGGCGAAAAAACGCGCCGGTTGGGTCAAGATCATCTTCAAGGTGAGAAAAAAGGCGGGGAAAAAGCCGAACCGGTCATGGCGCTCCCAGGGGATGACCGCCACGGACTCGTCCAGATCATATTCTTCGTCGTCGCCGCGCAGGGAAAAATCGTCATGAGAGCCTTCTCCGCCGCCCTCCCGGTCGCTTCTCGGTTCCTGGCGCAGTTTGGCCCACAGTTCGCCGGCTTTTTCCTTGGCCTTGGCTGCCGGTCCCAAACGCTCGGGAGGCGGGGCGTCCTCGTATGCATCCGATTCGTCACGGCGGGCCCGGTAAGGTTCCTCGGAAGCGGCGTACGCGTCGCGATCGTCGTCGAGACTGATTTTGCGCACCGGTTTTTTGCGTTCGCCCTCGGGCCGATCCGGTTCGGGCTTCGCGTCTGTGGCCCCGGAGGCGAAATCTTCGGCCAGGAGCTCCGTGGCCGGCATGCGCGTTTTTTTCACCCGCCGTACTTTCGGTTCGGCGCGAGCCGTTTCGGGCTCGGCGGTATTTTCGGCCGTCTCGGGCGCGCCGGGTGCATTGGGCGCCTCGGGCGTTCCGGGCGCATTGAGCGCCGCGGGAAAAACGTTCTCTTCCGGCCCCGGCTGTTCGGGCTCGGGTTGCGCGGCCAAGGGAGGCATGGGGCGCGCGCGTTCGGCCGGGGACTCCAGATCATAGGGCATGAACACGGGGAGGTCGCGAAATTTGAACTTCTTGGCGCACTTGGGGCAGGTCGCCAAAGTGGAATTAGGCGGGAGTTTTTCGTCGGCGACGTCGCGGGAAAACCCGCAACCGGGGCAACTGATCTGCATGTATAATCCTTATGGCCCGCGGGCCGCGCCGCCTTTGGGCGTGTTCGCCGGCGGCCGTGTCCGGGTGGGTCCGAGGCCTCACGTTATATCGTCCGGACAACGGAATCAAGGTCGGCCCGACAGGCGAGAGAACCAAAAAAAACGGCAAGGAGGCGATCGACGTCTCTGGCCGGTCATAAGCGGACGCCCCGGCCACCTTTTGGCCTCATAACCCGAAGGTCAGAGATGCAAATCTTGTCCCTGTAACCATAAAAATCAAGGGCTTGCAGTGGAAACACCGCCGGCCTCTTTCTTGTTGATATTTTATTGGTATCCGGAAGAGAAAAGCAGAGTCACTCCCAGTCGACTGTTCCGCCCTGATCCCAGCATCTGAAAACGCTGGGTGACGCGGGACTTCGCCAGGCCCGGCAAACCCACTGACAGCGCATTTATTGAGAGCTTGAACGGCAAATTTCGGGCAGAATGCCTGAATGCCCCTTGGTTTTTGACCTTGAAAGAGGCACAAGCAAAATGTGAGGCATGGCGGAGGGACGGCAATGAAGTCTGCCCGCACAGTTCCATCGGCCACCAAGCCCCGGCGGAACTGTTTTTTTGCCTCTGGTCAGGCATGCCTGGCCAGAGGCAATCAAACTGAGAATTTTTCATGAAAAGCGGTCCAAGCTTGGGGGGGTGGTCACATAATCGGGTCGTCTGTTTGTAGCCGCGTGAACATTCTCATTGCGCATCGGGCATCCAATGTTTCGGTGTGCGGACAGCGTGAGGCAAGATAAAACAGATGAAGAGCCTTGACCGAGTGTGTCTGGAATGTTTGAGGATCTTATTGGTGCGGGCCATGCTGACCCTAACCGCAATGCTCATCCTGACGAACTGCTCTGATTCTGGACCGCCCAAATACCAGCCCACATACAGCGAGACCCCACCGGCAAATAGCACCGTATACATCTTTTCCCCTCACCCCATGCTCAACCCACAGAAGCTGGCTGAGATATACGGGGCTATCATTGATCAGCTCAACGAGCACCTCGCTGCAGACCACATCACTCTCAAGTTGGAAGTCTCCCGTAACTATGCCGACTTCGAAGAGAAGCTCCAGCACCGCCAGATGCACTTCGCCTTGCCGAATCCCTATGAGACCGTATTGGCCCAGGATTGGGGATACATGATCTTTGGCAAAATGGATTCCCAATTCCAGGGGGTCATCCTCATGCGCAAGGACTCACCCATCACCAATGTTCAGGGACTCAAGGGCTCCACGGTCTCCTTCGCCGCGTTCACGGCTCTTGCCGGCACCATGATGCCGGAGTTGTTCCTGCAGGAACACGGCGTGAATCCCAAAGTAGACATCACCCAAGCCTTTGTCGGCACCCATGACTCTGCCATTATGAACGTTTTTATCGGCAACGCCGTTGCTGCCTGCTCCAGTCTCCGCGCCTGGCAGGTATTTCAGCATGACCATCCAGACCAGGCCCATCTTCTTGAGGTGCGCTGGCGTACCGACATTTTGCCCAACAACGGGCTGGTGGCGCGTAACGACCTGCCGGAGGATGTCCAACGCAAAGTGGCGCAGGCCTTCTTCCAACTCAGCGAAAAACCTGAAAGCCAGCGTATTCTCAACGCGGCAGGTACCTCGGGCTTCGTGCCCGCGGACAACGCCACCTATGCTCCTGTGTACGATTTCATCAAGCGATACGAGCGCACCATACGCCCCCTGAAAGAATCCCATGAATAGTCTGACAATACCTTTTCTCGCCCGTCTCTCAGCCCTATTGAACCACTCTGTGCGTCGTCAGCTCATCCTCAGCGTGGCCTTGGTGCATGCGGCACTCATGACCATCTTTGTTTTTGACTTGGTGGAGCGCCAACGCGAATTCCTGCACAACGAAGCCATCGCCAGGGCCGAGAGCCTGGCCGAAGGGCTTGCCGTCCTCAGCGTATCCGGGACCCTGACCCAAGACTTGGGGGGGCTGGAGGAAATCACCCGCGCTTTGAACAAAACACCCGGCCTGGAATACACCATGATCCTGGACTCCACTGGTCGGGTACTCAGCCACAGCCAAGAGGAGAAGGTGGGCCTCTATGTGTCTGACTCCCTGAGCCTCTCGCTTCTGAAGCGCCAGAGCCGCAAGCAGCGCCTGCTCATCGACCAAAAGCAAATTGACGTGGCCGCACCCATCATTTCTGGTTCGCACATGCTTGGTTGGGCTCGCGTAGCTATGGATCAGTCGACGGAGAGCGCCAGCCTGGATCTGGTGACCAAAAAGGGGCTGCTTTACACTATGCTGGCCATCCTGGTGGGCACGGCGATGGCTTATCTCATCGCCCGCAGACTTTCTCGCGGTTTGGACGGTCTGATGCGCACCGTAAACGCTGTGCGCGAAGGGGATTACAGCGTCCGCGCCGACGAGAACCCCGTAGACGAGGTAGGCAGACTTGGGGCCGGGTTCAATACAATGCTGCAGGCCGTGCGCGACGGCAAAGAGAAGTTTCGCACCGTGGCGGACTTCACTTATGAGTGGGAATACTGGCGCGGACCCGATGGACAGATGGTCTGGGTCTCACCTTCCTGCCTGCGTGTCACCGGATATAGCGTGGAAGAGTTCATCGCTGACCGTATGCTGATTTGCAACATCCCCCACCCCGACGACAAAACCTGGTTCAACAAGCACATCGACAAAGTGGATTTACAGAGTGAAGAGCCATGCGACATGGACATCCGCATCGTGAAGAAGAGCGGGGAGGTCATCTGGATCAACCATAAGTGCAAGGCCATATACCACAAGGGCGGCACATACCTGGGCACTCGCGCCTGCAACACCGATATCACCCAACGCAAACAGCTGGAGGAGCAGCTTACGTTCCGCGCTCTCCACGATCCGTTGACCGGTCTTGCCAACCGAACACTTTGCCTGGACCGTATTGCCCAGGCAAACGAGCGCGCTGCCCGCAAGCCGGGCAAGACCTTCGCGGTTGTTTTTATCGACTTGGACCGTTTCAAAGTTATCAATGACAGCCTGGGCCACGAGGCCGGAGACTTGGCTTTGCGCGAGATCGCCAACAGACTCCTTGCCTGCGCACGTAAAGTGGACACTGTCTGCCGGTATGGGGGAGATGAGTTTATCCTGGTTTTGGAGGATCTCAACAAACGCGAGACGATCCGCATCCTCAAGCGGGTCCGGGAGACACTGAAGACTCCGTTGACCATCGGTGCGCATGTAATCCAGGTTGGGGCAAGCTACGGCATAGCCCACGCCCCGCAAAAGAATTGTCAGTCAGAGGACTTGTTGCGCAACGCCAACATTGCATTGCATTACGCTAAAATTTCCCGAAGGAACAGGATCGTTGCTTATCGCAAGGACATGCACGAGGCCGCAATCCATACCATGAGCCTACAAAGTGACATGCGCCGTGGTCTGGACGCTCACGAATTCTTTATGGTGTATCAGCCCATCTTCAACTTGGGGAACAACCACCTAGCGGGCTTTGAAGCCTTGATACGATGGAATCATCCTCAACGTGGTGTCGTATTGCCTGGCGAATTTATTCCCATGGCCGAGGAGTCCGGCTTCATTTTTGAACTGGGTAACTTCGCTTTGAACCAAGCCTGCCTGGACATGGTGGGCTTACTGCGCAATCTGCCTGCCAAGGATCGCCTCACTGTTTCCGTGAATCTTTCACCAATACAGCTCTCACGCCAGGGTATGGCTGACATAATTGAGCAAGCCCTTATTGCCAGCGGGTTGCCACCCGCGGCACTGGTTCTCGAGATCACGGAATCCTCGATTATGAATTATCCCGAGGCGTCGGCACACCTCCTTGCCAAGCTCAAGGGGAAAGGTGTGGACATCGCCATTGACGATTTCGGCACCGGATATTCTTCCATGAGCGTTTTGCACAAGCTGTCCGTGAACAGACTCAAGGTGGACATGAGTTTTGTGAAACGGATTACCGCAAGCATTGAAGACCGCGAGATTGTCCGTGCCATTATCACTCTGGCCCACAGTCTGCGTTTGAAAACCGTGGCCGAGGGTATTGAGACGCGCGAGCAGCTCGAAATCCTAAAGCAGCTTGGCTGCGAACTGGGCCAGGGCTATTTGTACTCCCGGCCCCTGCTTCTGGCCGACGTGCATCAAGCAATCCGCCAGAAGGTCTGCACAGCGATACTCTAATCGTACTGTATCATAACCGGGGGCATGTCAATGGTCCAGCCTTTCCCTTTTTTAGCCTCCTGTCCCCGACCGGGGCCGCCTCTTTCTCGCGTCCGGTTTCTGGCAATCATGCTCGGTTCCGACGCGCAAGAAACAACTGAAGCTGTCTCAACCATCAGCGCCAACGCCAATAGTGCCAGCCTCCATATGGATAAGCCGGATAGTACGGATAGCCGCGGGAGTACGGATACCAATACGGGGGATAGGCGTGCACTCCCGGCTGACCGACATATGCAAGGAATTCATGCTTGCCGAATGGGCTTTCATTGTTTAAAATTTAATATCAGACGAGTTGTTGAAACTGGTATTTACGAGCATCAAAATTATTCCTGGCACCCCCGATTTTTTTGAAAAGTGGCCCGCAGTTCCATGGAACAGATTGCGAAAATCGGTCACGGACCCCATCCCCTCAACTTATTGGCGCTACGCAATTGCCCCGCGAATCTTGGCCGCCTGGTCATGAGCGGCCGGGTATTCGTGGGCGTGCGGGTCTCGGCCAACTCCAGTTTCCTTTTGTGTTTCAAAGCTCTGCCGGGGGGCTCTTTTTTGGCCTTCGGTCCGGCTTGCCGCGGACGGGACGGGATGACCGCACTGGAACCGTATCGCGGGCCCGTACATGCGAATTATCCCTGCCAAGGTAATTTGCCTGCAGTCAATTCGTATGCAGCCGAGATGATATGGCAATTTGAGCATGGCGCAAACTTTATGGTTTCACTATCCAAGATAATGGGCAAACTTGCACATCGATTGACTGGGGTGACATTATGTACAATGCAATATTGAACGAATGCCAAAACAAATCTGAGGCAAACCGCCGGACATATTCTTGTATATACAATTTTATATTGTTTCTCAAGGAGAAGTCAACAGTTTGGTGTGTTGTTATGTCCTCGTTTATCATTATTGTTCTTTTTTCTGGAATATTTATCAAGTGTATTTATGAAGAAAGAATGGAAATTGATTCAACATATAGGAATATAGACAATCTTTGCCGGTCCGTGGATGAGCAAACAACAAGGACTTTTGAGGAGGCAGACACGCTGTCTATCCATATAAAATCATTGCTGGACCGTCATGAAATTGTTGATTTTGCCTCTTTTATAAGAATTTATCCCAGAGTAATGGATGTAATCGAGCAGTTTGCCATTGCTGACGAGAATGGTTTGCTTGTTTCAAGCAACATTCCTGGATTCAAAAACGTTGATATTTCTGATCGAGAGCATTTCAAAGTGCATATAGCCAGGGATACGGATGAGTTATTCATTAGCAAGCCCGTTCTCGGCAAGGTATCAGGCAAGTGGTCCATCCAGTTATCCCGGCGCTTGAACAAGGACGATGGAACGTTCGGCGGAGTTGTTGTCGTGTCCATTGATCCGTATTATTTTTCCAGGTTCTACCAAGATTTGGATATTGGACACCATGGGAGCGTCATCTTGGTTGGCCTGGACGGTGTCGTTCGGGCCCGCAGCAACATGGATGATTCCATGGTTGGGCAGGACCTCAGAGAGAGCAAATTATTTTCAATGATTAACGACGCCATTCCGGCCGCCCACTTCGAGGCCGCCGGGCTATTGAGCAATGAACATATGTTCTACAGCTATAGAGTGGTCAAAGGGTTCCCGTTTGCCGTCCTCATCGGCGTTTCCAAGGGTGAGGCACTGACCGGATTCTACACACGCCGCAACATCTATTTCACGTTTGCCTCTGTGCTATCGGTAATTGTTTTGATGTTTTCATATCGGATGGCTAAATTGCTACGTGAACGTAACGACATGAACGTTGGCTTGGAGAATATCGTTGCCAAACGCACGTTTGATCTTAATGAAACGAACAAGATGTTAATCGAGGAAGTTACCCAGAGAAAGAACATCCAGAGTGATCTCATACTCATGAAAGATAAAGCCGAAGCCGCCAACCAGGCGAAGTCGGAGTTTCTGGCAAATATGTCCCATGAAATCCGAACCCCCCTCAACGGCGTGCTGGGCATGCTCCAAATCCTGCTTGTGACATGCCAAGACGATAAGCAAAGAGAATACATCCAAACCGCGATAGCCTCATCACGACAATTGACCGATCTGTTGAGCGACATACTGGATCTGTCCCGGATTGAAGCCGGCAAGCTCATCATAAGGAAGGAGGCGTTCGATGCTCGGGAGCTGGGACGGTCGGTGCGTGAGATATTTACTCACTTCGCAGAGCAAAAGGGACTACGCCTCAACATCAAAATCGACGACCGCATTCCGACCAGGTTGATTGGGGATGACGCCCGCTTGCGTCAAATCGTGCTCAACTTGGTGGGCAACGCGCTCAAATTCACCCGACAAGGAAGCATCACGCTGACGGTGTCCCTCATCTCCCCGCCGGGCGAGATACCTGCCAAAATCATCTTGAACGTGATCGACACGGGCATCGGCATTCCCGAGGATCGGCTTGAAGCGATCTTTGAACCCTTCACCCAGGCCGACGGTTCCTCTGTGCGCGCCTACCAGGGGGTCGGTCTTGGACTGACGATCGTCCGCCGCTTAGTCACGCTCATGGGCGGAGAGATCGCCATGACCAGCCTGGTCGGGCAAGGCACCGAGGTGCGGGTCACCCTGCCCTTTGGCGTGGCCCCCGAGGCACCGCCCGATGATCCGCCAAAGACCATGGGCAGGCCCCATTTAGCCGCTGGCCACCCTAGGCCCGAATTCAACAAGCACCGCCTCCTGCTGGTCGAGGATGAGGCCATCAACCAACTCTCCATGAAAATACTGCTGACAAGCGAGGGGTACGATGTCGCCTTGGCCGAGAACGGCCGACAAGCTTTGGACATGTTGGCAGAAGGAGATTTCGACCTGATCCTGATGGATGGTCAAATGCCGGTCATGGACGGTCATGAGGCCGCCCAGATTATCCGTACCTCTTCGGAATTCGGTGCAAAAGCGCATATCCCCATGATCGCACTGACAGCGCACGCCATGGATGGCGACAGGGAGAAGTTTCTGTCCGCCGGCATGGACGACTACATCGCCAAACCGGTGAATTTGGAAACGCTGAAGGAAGCAATCCGGCGGGTGATGAACAAGAGAAGCATCCAGTAGACCGGACCACTTCCGCGTCATACCCTCCAAAGGTGAATGGCGCTTGCCCGATGATTGACGCCCTCTCAGACCCGTCCATCTCTAACTTTCTGGATGGACCAGTTTTTGGAGGGCAGATCAGTTTAAGGCCGGAGGTCACGTTGGCCGTATTTGATTTTATTGAGGGATGGTACAGCCCCCATCGACGGCACGTCGCTCTCGACTATTTGTCGCCCTTGAATTATAAAAAGAGGTATGCCCTCGCTTCGTGAGGGCCCAAGTCGGAATGTGTCCATTGAAACGGGAGAACTCCAGAGTCGTCTCATCTTGCCGCCAAGGAGATCACCAGCCAATGTCATCGACTGTCCCGTCGAAAATTCTCGTCGTTGACGACATTGCGGAAAACTTGGCGTTGATCGCTCGTCTGCTGGCCTCGGCGGATTATGACGTCCGGGCGGTGACCAGCGGCGCCGCCGCCCTTGATGCCGTCGCCGTCGATATCCCGGATCTGGTCCTGCTCGACATACGGATGCCGGAGATGGACGGGTTCGAGGTGTGCGCCCGGCTGAAGGCCGACCCGCGCACCGTCGACGTGCCGGTGATTTTCCTCAGCGCCTCCGGCGTCCTGTCCGACAAGCTCGAGGCTTTTCGCCGCGGAGGAGCCGACTATGTCGAAAAGCCGTTTCGCGAAGAAGAAATGCTGGCCCGCGTTAACGTCCACGTCAGCCTTCGCAAGACCCGCCGCGAACTTATGTCGGTTCTGGCTTCGCTGGAAAACACCGTGGCCGAACGCACGGACAGCCTGGCCCGCCGCGAGGCTCAGTACAAACGGCTGGTCGAGAACGCCCCCGACATCATCTATTCGCGTTCGACCCGCCGAGGCTTCCTTTACGCCAATAATCGCTTACGGGAAATCCTCGGCTACGACATCAGCGACCTGAATCGCAACCCCGACATCTGGCGCAACAGCGTTCACCCGGAGGACCGCGAGGCCTACGAGCGGATTCTCGCCCATCCGGAACATTGCGAGGGAGCGGTGTTGGAGTACCGCATCCGCGATGCGCGAGACGTTTGGCACTGGCTGGAGGAACGGATCACCCTGGTCCAGCCTGGCGACGACGAGACGCTGATCGACGGTCTGGCCACCGAGGTGACGGAGCGGGTCGATCACCGGCAGGCCATGGAGACGCTGGCCTACTCCGATTTGCTGACCGGCCTGGCCAACCGCAAGCGTTTGCACGAGTACATCAACCATTTGCCCGGCGGCAAGGCGGCCGAATATTCCTTGCTGCTGATCGATCTGGACCGTTTCAAAGAGATCAACGACGCTCTCGGCCATCAGATCGGCGACCGGGTGCTGGTGATGCTTGGCGAGCGCCTGCGGGCCGCGGCGGGGGATGGCGACATCCTGGTCGCGCGCCTCGGCGGCGAGGATTTCGCCCTGGTTATCGCCTGCGCCAGCCAGCAGGATGCCGAGTCCTGCGCCCAGCGGATACTCTCCGCGCTGGACCATCCATTCGAATTGGACGGCATGCGCCTTGAGGTCAGCGGCAGCATCGGCATCGCCTGCGCCCCGCGGGACGGCGGCAGCGCTTCCGAGATGCTGCGCTGCGCCGACGTCGCCATGTATATCGCCAAGCGGACCCTTGCGGGCTATTCGAGTTATTCATCGAAGACCAACGACAACTCGCCGGTTCATCCCGCCCTGTTGTCAGAGTTTTCCGCGGCAATCGACCTCGGGCAGTTGGCGCTTTTTTACCAGCCAAAGATGCACCTGGGCAGTGGGGCGATCGCCGGCTTCGAGGCCCTGCTCCGCTGGCATCATCCCCAGCATGGCCTGCTGCTGCCGGGCCAGTTTCTGCCGCTGGTCGAGGTGACCGACCTGATACGCCCCTTGACCGCGTGGGTCATCGACACCGCTCTCCAGCAGTTGAAAAGCTGGCTCAGCGGCGGTTTGCAGCTGAAGGTGGCGATCAACCTGTCGGCCCGCAACCTGCTCGACGAAACCATCCCTGATCGCATTGCCAAATGCCTCACCCTTCATGCCATCGATCCGGCCCAGTTGGAGGTGGAGATCACCGAGACATCCATGCTTATCGACCCTGACCGCTCAACCGGCATCCTTGGCCGGATCGCCGCCCTGGGAGTCGGGCTGGCGGTCGACGATTTCGGGACCGGCTACTCGTCATTCTCGCGGGTCCACCGGTTTCCCAAGCCGCCGGGCCTGAAGATCGACAGTTCGTTCGTCCAACGCATGGCGGTCAATCCGACCGACGCCGCCATCGTCGCCTCGATGATCCACTTGGCGCACAGCATCGAGGCGCGGGCGATCGCCGAAGGGGTGGAGGACATGCAGACCCTCGAAGTGTTGCGCTCACTGGGCTGTCATCAGGTTCAGGGCTATCTGCTGGCCAGACCAATGCCGGCGGCCGAGGTGCCGGACTGGCTCGCCCGTCACGAGGAATCCGGAGGGCGGCGGTTCGTCCCCCAAGCCGATCAACCGCCGCCGCCTCCGGCAGTTGAAAGTGCGTTGCCGTGAAGCGTTATCTCCTCGCTCTTCTTCTGGCCATGATCCTGTCGGGGGCGGACGTCCCGGTCCACGCCGCCGACGTCTTGGTGGTGGCGATCAACAATAACGACAAGCCGTTCGGTTACTTCAACGACGAAGGCGAACTGACCGGTTTCACGGTCGACCTCGCCGGCGCCCTCTGCCAGGCGATGCATCGGGACTGCCGGTTGCAGCCGGCTTTATTCGCCGATTTTCTGCCCGGCGTGATCGACGGCCGCTACGATTTCGTGGTCGGCAACGTGGTGCGCACCGCCGAGCGGGAAAAGCAGGTCGACTTCACCAACCGCCTGTGGCGATCGTCGTCGAGTTTCGTCGGCAAGGCGGGGTTGGTTCTCGATCCGGAGCTTGCGGCCGTAAAAGGCAAGACCATCGCCGTGCAAAAGGGAGCGATCCAAGAGAAATACCTGCGCGAGTCCTTCGGAGACGCCGTCGCCATCAAGACGTACCCGACCAACACCGAGCGCAACGCCGCCCTGGCCGACGGCAAGGCCGATCTGACATTCGGCTCGACCGTCAGCCACTTCGCCTTCCTGACCTCCGACAGCGGCAAAGGCTTCGACATCGTCAGCGGGCCATTGTTCGATCACGGACTCGGCGGCGACGTGGCCATCCCGCTGCGCAAGGGCCGCGACGATCTGCGCAAGCGTCTTAACCAGGCGATCGACACCATCCTGCGCGACGGCACCTTCGCCCGTATCAACAACACCTATTTCAAGGCCGACGTCTTTTGAACAAGAAAACACCACCGGCGCCGCCCGCCTCCTCTGGAACAGCCGGACAAAACGGCGACGGGCGCGAGCAGCCCGCCGGGCCGTCTCGCAAATTGGTGCCGCTGCGGCTGTTGTTGTTGGGAGGCGCGGGGCTCTTGATCGTCACGTATGTCCTGGTTTTCGGCATGGACATCGTCAGCCAGTGGCGGATCGCCGAGGTGGCCCGCCATACCCGCAACCAGGTTCTGCCCTATATCGCGGCGCAGAACGATGCGGCACGAGCCGCCGAACGACTGTTGCTGTTCGGTCAGGAAATCGTCGGTTCGCGCGATCCCCTGGTGCGGCACCAGGCACGCCTGTCGGCCCAATTGCTTGCCTACAACGAGAGCTTCCATTTGGCCACCTCCGTATCCGCTGATGTTCAGATAGCCTTGCAAGGCATGGTGGATCTTGCCAACCGTTGCGACCAGCGCGACCAGGAGAGCGCCAAGGCCTTGCAACTTCTGCTTGTCCTCCAGAACGGCCTGCGCTCCCTGGCCACCCTCGGCGGCAAGTCGGCGACCGAGAGCGATGTCACCCCGCTGCTGGTCGATCTGGTCAACGCCGGGGCGCCAGGTCCGGTCAACGCGGCGGCGACGGCCATCCGTGACCGGCTGGGGGCCGAGGCCGCACGGTCGCTGGAGGGCGATCTCGACGCGCTGACGGCTGTCCGTCTTAAGATCGTCGCTCTTGAACAGTCCATCGCCACGGACTGGGCGGACATCTCAAGGCGGCTGCGCGGCATGACCGATACGTTATCGGTGCAGGCCGAACTGGCGACCACGGAAAGTTTTTCCGAGATCGAAACACGGGTGGGGCAGTCCAGGGTGGTGACCATGGCCGGAATCGCCGTGTTGGCGGCGCTGCTGCTGGGCTTGATCGTCTGCGTGCGGCGGTTGATCCTTGCCCCGTTGGTGTCGGCGACCGAGGTCCTGGAGGCGGCCAGTCGCGAGCTGCCGGTTCCTTCGGCGCCGGTGACCCGGATCGGCGAGATTGCCGCGATCCTGGGCGCTGCCCGCCAACTGGTGTCGCAGACCGAGGCCCTCGATGCCGAGCGGCGCAAGGTTGTCGCGGTGCGGCTGGAGGCGGCGGCGACCCGCGAACGCGACCTGACGGTGCTGGTCGCCGAACGTACCCGCGAACTGGCCGAGGCGAAAGAACGAGCCGAGGCGGCCAGCGCCGCCAAGAGCATTTTTCTGGCCAGCGTCAGCCACGAGTTGCGCACGCCGCTCAATGCCGTGCTCGGCTTCTCGCGGCTGATGATGCGCAAACGCGATCTCGCCGAGGCGGACCGAGAGCACCTGGCCATCATCAACAGCAGCGGCGAGCACCTTTTGAACCTCATCAACGACGTTCTCGACATGGCGAAGGTCGAGGCCAGACAGGTCCAGGTCGAGGTTTCGGCCTTCGACCTGTTGCACTTGGTCGGCGATGTGTCCGACATGCTGCGGGTGCGGGCCAGCGACGTCGGCCTGACCCTGCTGGTCGATCTGGCGGCCGACCTTCCCCGCTACGTATTCGCCGACGCCCGCAAGCTGCGGCAGGTGCTCATCAACTTGATCGACAACGCCATCAAGTTCACCCGCGAGGGCGGGGTGGCGCTGCGGATCGGCGTCGCGTCGAGAGAACCGGCCGGCAAGGTTGTCTTACGGCTCGATATCGAGGACAGCGGGGTCGGCATCGCCGAGGCCGACATCGAGCGAATCTTCCATCCCTTCGAACAAGCCGGGGCCAGTGGCTCGGCCCCGGGCACCGGCCTCGGCCTTGCTCTGGCCCGGCAGTTCGTCGAGTTGATGGGCGGTTCCCTGACCGTGCGCAGCCGGCCCGGGATCGGGTCGATATTCCGCCTCGCCATGCCCGTCGAGGTCGCGACGGAAGGCGACATCAAGCGCGGCGCCGGGGCGGCGCCGCGAGTGACCGGCCTGGAACCTGGGCAGCGGGATTGGCGCATCCTCGTGGTCGACGACAACCCCGCCAATCTGCAACTGGCGCATGAGCAGCTGTCGTCCGTCGGCTTCACGGTTCGCGACGCCGCCAGCGGCGAGGAGGCGGTGGCCCGCTTTCTCGACTGGCGACCCGACTTGATCTGCATGGACCGGAGGATGCCGGGGATCGACGGCATGGAGGCAACCCGCCGCATAAGGGCGCTGGAAAACGGCGAAACGGTGAAGATCATCGCCGTCACCGCCAGCATCTTTGACGATTCCGGCGACGAGGCGCTCACGGCCCTGTGTGATTCGTTTCTGCGAAAGCCCTATCGGGCCGACGACCTGTACCGGGCGATCGGCGGCCTGTTGCCGGTGCGTTACCAGTTCGAGGGCCAACCGACCGAGACACCCTTGCCCCATGGTCCGGTCGACATCACCGTCTTGCCGGCCGAGGCCCAAGCCGGCCTGCGCGAAGCGATCCGCCTGAGGTCATACAGCCGCTTGGCCGAGCTGGTCCGCGGTCTGACCGACGGCCATCCGGTCGAGGCCCGGCAGATCGGCCTTGTCCTGCAGTCCTTCGACTGGCCATCCCTGGAGCTTCTGGTCGGTCCGGCCGCTCCAAACCCGCCATCGGAGTAGATGAGGAAATTCAGACAGTCGTCCCAGACCACCTTTGGGAGGGCGCATGGATTTTGCTGCTCGGCGTAGTCAAGTTGTCGCGGGAGGATGCTCCAGCACGGCCTCGCCTCCAATTACTGGGCATATTAACAGGTATTACAATGAAGTAACGATTTTCGATGAGGTTGTCTTCGGGGGCCCTCCAAAGTGCCCCCAAGATTCAAGGTTTGCAAAAAATGATTAGCCATCTCCCGGAATCCTATTCAAGTGGGCCATGTTGTAACTGTTGATATAATTGGATAATAATAAATTTTTTGCGACAAAAATGGACTATCAATTCAGATTTCCCTTCAAAGGTGTCGTAAAAGCTGTCGTAAAATATTTTCTAGGCATACAACGTATCTTTTGGGCGTCCGCCAACGAGATTGTGGCTTTCCTGTGGCGCCTGAGCCCACATCTGCCAACTGATCAGGGTGGGCAGCCGCTGCGACGCCACAGTGCCGCCACTGCGGAACCACATCGCCGTCAACGAGGAAGTGGCGAGCTGTTGTGATGCTGTGAATACCAATACTGTGTGTCTACTCCGAATAGGCTGTCTCACTGTGTTGGTCGATGTCCATGCCTTGATTCTCTCCCTCAGGGGCCATTCTCAGTGCCATAAACGTTCCGATAATCTTCAAAAGGATCCAGCTTACCACGAAAGCGTATCCACCGACGGCCAAAATCCCAAGTGCTTGCTTGCCGAGCAGGGCAGGGTTGCCAGCCAGCAGTCCGTCCGCTCCGGCCGGGTTGGCCGCTTTTGAGGCGAAGATCCCTACGCAGATCGTGCCCAACAACCCGCCCAACCCGTGGATGCCGACCACGTCCAGGCTGTCATCGTAGCCCAGCTTCGCCTTGGCTTGGACCGCAAGGTAACAGCAAGAGCCGGCCAGTAGTCCGATGACAATGGCCGCGTTGGGGCTGACATAACCAGCTGCAGGGGTAATGGTGGCCAGGCCCGCAATTGCACCCGAGGCAGCACCCAGGGTGGTGGGCTTGTCACGGTGCCACCATTCCACGATAGTCCATGTGGCCATGCCGGTCATGCCGCCAAGGTGAGTGGCTACGAAGGCTGTTCCCGCGGCGCCGTCGGCTGCCAAAGCACTGCCGCTGTTAAAGCCGAACCAGCCGAACCATAAAAGTCCGGTGCCGATCAAGGTCATAGGCAGGTTGTGGGGGAAAAACCGGAGTCGACCGTGATCTTTACGCGGCCCGATGACGAAGGTGGCGGCCAAGGCGGCGACTCCACAGGTCAGGTGGACCACCAGCCCGCCGGCGAAGTCAAGCACACCCATGGCCTTGAGCCAACCGCCGCTACCCCATACCCAGTGGCAGACCGGGTTGTAGACAAGGATCGACCAGGCCACGCTAAAAAGGCAAAAGGGGGCGAAGCGCACCCGTTCTGCAAAAGCTCCCGTGATCAGCGCCGGTGTGATCACCGCAAACATGCACTGATAGATCATGAATACGATATGGGGAATCGTTGCGGCATAGTCGGGATTGGGTGCAGCTCCGACTCCGGTGAGGGCCGCCCAGGAGAGGTTGCCGGTGATACCTGCCACATCTGGCCCGAAGCTCATGGAATAACCGAGATAAACCCACTCGATGCTAATCAGCGAAATCATGAAAAAGCTTTGCATGATCGTGCCAAGCACGTTTTTACCGCGCACCATGCCGCCGTAGAAAAAAGCTAACCCCGGGGTCATCAGCATCACCAATGCGGCGCTGACTAGAACGAATGCCGTGTCTCCAGACTGTATCACGTTGTCCCCCTTGGTCAAAAATAGCGTCTGCTGGACGTTCCCTCAATGACCAGTATCTTTTTCATGATGGTCCATGAGAGTTCCCCGCCGGAGAAAGGCAGCCCCAATCCGAGATGCCCAATCATACCGTAAAAAATTCGTAAGCAATCTGGAAGAATTGGTCCATTTTTTTATAGCGAATTGACAATAAAGGGATTTTTTTGCTGCATTTACAAAAATGAAAGTGTTCTTGAATCAAATGGCGGGGTACGGGCGTCCTAATCGAAGAAAGCAAAAAAATGGTCATCAGCCTTAGCCAACACCGCAAAATCGGCTGGCAGTTTTAAATGCGCCCCAGAATGGGGAAAAAGGCAAAGGCCGTTTCCCCTCAGGGACATATAATGCTAAATTTTGATGTATCTTGGCTGGTATAGACCGCAAAGGAGTTATTGATCGTGAGAAAACTCGAAATCATCACCCGGCCCTTCAAGCTCGATGAAGTAAAAAAGGCTCTCACCGATATTGGCGTTCAGGGCATGACTGTCTCTGAGGTCAAAGGCTTCGGCCGCCAACGCGGACACAAGGAAATCTACCGTGGTGCCGAATACCAGGTGGACTTCATACCCAAAGTCAAAATCGAAGTCGTCGTGGCCTTGGCAGCAGTCACCCAAGTCATCAAGGCAGTTTTCGACGTCGCCAAGACCGGACAGGTAGGTGACGGGAAAATATTCATTATGCCGGTCGAAGAAGTCGTGCGCATCCGGACTGGCGAAACCGGGCCCTCCGCCATTTAGAAGGCAAACCGGGTGAATTCTCCGCGCAGCCACCGCGGAACCACATCGCCGTCAACGAGGAAGTGGCGAGGCACCGCGAGGCCTTGCGCCAAGAGAGTTCCAGCCTCTCTTAGCTTGCCGACGATCTGTTCCGGAGTATGTTTCATTCTGCCCATGGGAAACCTCCTGCGGCCACATGACCCTAACATTGAGTCTGGGCCAAATTTTCCAGGGCAGGTCAAGCCAGCCAGACATCACGCCAGAATCGGGTTTTCAAGAGGCAATCTATCCCATCACCGCCGAGTAGGGTGTAGTCTTTTCACTCCAGTTGTTTCGGTATGGGCCGGCAGGAAAAAAATGAGAGGGATCATAAACAGAAAAATGCAGCCAAAAAAAAGGGAGACATCATTATAGGCCATCATGCTCGCCTGGCGGTTCAACAGGCGTTCGAGCAGGGCCAGTATGGTCCAGGGTGCGTCCGCTGTACTCACACCGGCGTGGCGCATCAAGTTCGCCAGGGCGGACTGGTAGGAGCGGGTGGCTTGGTTCAGGAGGCTGATGTGGCCGGCCAGATGGACCCGGTGGATCTGCTCACCGTGGGCGACCAGGGTGGCAGCCAGGGCGTAACCGATATTGCCACCTACGCGTCTGGCTAGCGTATAGATGCTCGAGGCTTCGGTCAGGTTGTGCCGGTCCACGCTACTCAGGGAAACCGTGGTGAGGGCCACGAACAAGAAAGGCATGCCCAAGCCCATGATGAGGAGGGGGGGCACGAGATTCCAGAATCCCGCATCCAGGCTCAGTAGCATCAAGTCGTAATAGGACCACAACAGTACACCGATGCCTACTAAGGCCAGGGCTTTAAAGCCCAGGCGGGGGTATAGCCAGCCCGCCAGCGGCATGCACAACATCAAGGTCAGCGCTCTTGGTGCCATTACGAGGCCAGCCTGCAGTGCAGGATAGCCAAGCAACTCCTGGGTGAACTGCGGCAAAATGAACGTGGTGCCGAACAGGGCCATGCCGTACAGTAGGCCCATACCAGAGCCGAGTAGCAGGTTGCGGTCCTTGAGCATGCGCAGGTTGATCACCGGCTCCTTGACACGTAGTTCCCAGATCATCAAGGCCAGAAAGGCGACGGCGGATACGATCGTGCCGATGACGATCTGATTGGACTCGAACCAGTTCTTCTCCTGGCCGCGCTCAAGCACCACCTGCATGCCGGTCAGGGTCACGCTCAGCAGGAAAATACCCTGCCAGTCGATGGATTTCATGCCGCGCCGCAGATAACATGGGTCATGCACGTAGCGTCTGACCAGTAACATTCCGAGAATGCACACCGGAACGTTGATGAAAAAAACCCAAGGCCATCCGTAGGTGTCCGTGAGCCAGCCGCCCAGAACTGGACCTACGGCCGGGGCCAGGACTACGCCCATGCCGTAGACGGCCATGGCCATGCCCTGCTGATTGCGGGGAAAGGTTTCCCTGAGGATGGCCTGGGAGATTGGAATCAGCGCGCCGCCGCCGATGCCCTGGATGACCCTGTAGGCGATCATCTGGGGAAAACTGGTCGCCGTGCCGCAGAGTACCGAGCCTAGGGTGAACAGGGCAAACGAGGCCAAAAACAGTCTCCGGCGGCCTATGAGCGCGCTCCACCAACCGGTCATGGTAATCATGATTATTTCCGCGATGCTGTAGCTGGTCGCCACCCAGGTAATGGAGGAGAGATCCTGGCCGAAGTTGCCCATCATGTGGGGGATGGAGACGTTGATGACGGTGGTGTCCATCACCGCCATAAAAGCGCCGAACATGACCGTTGCGGCGATGACCCAGCGTTCGGCGGGTGACAGGGATTCGGCGTCAAAATCCGGGTTCATAGTGAGCTGCTCCGGAGAAACATACCATCTCTATAGCCAAAATCAAAGAGCGCGCCAGCATACGCCGTCGTTGACTGCAAGGACAACTGCCGAGATCAGCATGACGAATGCGTCAATAGGCACCCCGCGGGGGGCCTAATCCGATTTGTGGCCATCTGTTGAAAAACTGCCTGGCGATGTGCCCTGAAAACCTGTTCGATGATCTTGAGTCAGAGCCTGACTCGCCAGAAAATAGCCCGTCAAAATAAGACAGAAGCTTACCATCCAGCATCGCCCCCTAGACCTCGGCCCGCAGCGTTATGTGGGATCCTGGGGACCAGGGGAGGTCTATGGGAGCAGGGGGGAGGACCGGGCCCCTGCGGTGAGAAGACGGAGCAGGATAACCTCATGGGTTGATTGCCTGTGCCCCGTCGCCATCGTTGGCCATCGATTCCGCTCCAGCAACTCCCTCTGTATCAGTGTTGATGTCTATGCACGATTTAGATAAAGGGGATATATGTTTGGACTTGTCGAGAATTTCACCCCTATAATTGCCTTAGCTCAATCATTACGGTTAGGAGTTCGTTATGTCCCGGCGCAAATCCTGTTGGCTGCCTGTGGCGTCGTTATGCTGCCTGCTTGCGTCTCTTCCTGCCCAAGGGGCGAACGACAGGGCGACACGGGACGTTTTAATCCCGGGCACGGCCCTAGCCCTTCGCGTGCCCCCAGGCGTCGTTGTCTCGCCAGATAAGTCAGCCCCTCCACGCGTCGCGACTCTTTCTGTGGAGGTAGAAACCATCCAGTCCTTCTCCCGGAACGGCATAATCACCAGGGCCGAGGTTCTAGCCCAGCAAGCCGCCCTGGCCAAGGGTCAAGCCAAGGTGGTCGACGGATGGGCGGAGGACGGGCTGGACGAGATTGTGCCCCTGCCAACCGGCGGCTATGCCGTCATTTATCCTCAGTACAGCGAGTTTGAGATCTGCGACCTGCGTTTCACCATGAATGCCGCGTTTTTTGTGGGCAATCGGCGAGTCATCATACGCTACAGCCTTCCCCCTGACTCCGTCATCAGGGAAGCCCCGCTCTTTTTTGGTCACGACACGGCCAATTGCGGTGCCGCCGCTGTCTGGAAGCATCCCGGGCCGGATTTGTTTAAAAATTTCCACGAGGCGGTCAAGGCTGGTCGCCTTGGGCCTACTGCCAACGCCTGGTATACTGATTTTAAAGCCATCCTGGCCTCCCTGCGACAGAAGACCCCAACGAGATGACAATGACAACCTCGCGGGTACGCATCTCGATCCGGGGGGCTACCCGTCGTTCCTCCAGTCCCTGGACGGGGCCGCGCCGGCTTTGACCAGCTCGATCACGACTCGTTTGGCCATGGTCACGGGGACATCCGTGAAGATCACGACCTCGAACTTCGCCAGAGCCCAAGCAATAAAATCCCGGAGTCCCTGCCAGGCCTAAAGGAGCCTTGCCAGACCTCTTTTTCTTTGAAGATTTTACTCACAAAAACTCGTTCTGCAAACGTCGCTTTCCCCCATCCTCCGGAACAGGGCGGACAACTCAACGGCAGCTTGCGCGGCTACCCTTCAATCTTGCCCTCGCGGCATGGCTTTTGGGAGAGGCACCATCCCTGAAAGCTGCCGATGCGGCCTTGCGTTATTATCGTAACATTTTATGATTGTTGGAGAAAATTTTCATTGACAAATAATGATGAATGTATTATATTTTCATTAAATAAAAAATATAAAAAGCTGGCCGTTGCCGGCGAACCTTACGGAGCAGATCAATGGGACGCAAAAGGACTCCAGAAAGCGATGTGATGGCGACGAGGGAGAGGATCGTCGAGACTGCCACGAGATTGTTCAGGGAGGTCGGTTACACCAAGACCACCCTTCCCGACATAGCGGGGAGTCTCGGGATGAGCCCGTCGAATATCTACCGATACTTCCCGACCAAGGCGCATATCAACGAGGAAATCTGCGACCGGCTTGTGCGCGGCTTCGAGGTCCGTTGTGTTGATTCCATCAGAAAGAACGTCACTGCTTTTGAGAAGGTCAGGTCTTTTGTCTTGGAGTACCACAGGTCGATAAAGGAAAGCATTTTTAAGGATAATCGCCTGTACGACATGGTCTCAATAGCCATTGAGCAGCATTGGCCGGTCCTCCATAGTCACGGCGAGCGCATACGAAGCATCCTGGCCGATCTCATGGAATCGGGTACCTCCTCTGGTGAATTCAAGGATATTGATAGGTACAAAGTGGCAAGGGCCATACACGAGGCCATCGCCGTATTCATCTATCCGTCTCTTCTGGAGCGTTGGGCGAACGAGTTTGCCGATGCCGGGCAAGAGGACAGCGTCGAGGGGCAATTGATATTTCTCCTCGACCTTATCTTCCATGGCGTATGTTTGTGCAATAGATAACAATGCAACAATATAGCAGGTTCATGGTGGGCGTCATGTATACCAGCGTTATTCTATATGGAAAGGCCGAGGGAATGAAGGCGTGTTGTTCCTTGCTTCTTGCCTGTCTGCTTCTTGCCGGGTGCCAGCAGGCGCCGCAAGCGCAACAGGTCCGGCCGGTGGTGAAGACCATGCGTGTCAGCCTGGAGGCCGGCTCCGGAGACCGTACGTATTCGGGTGTCGTGGTCGCGCGCCACGAGGTCCAGGAATCGTTCCGGGTCGACGGCCGCATCGCCGGGCGGCTGGTCGACGTGGGGGATCGCGTGCGCGCGGGGCAGGTGCTGGCGACGCTCGACGAGAACGACCTGCGCCTGTCCATGGAGAGCGCGCTGGCCGAGCACAGGGCGGCGACATCCAACAGAACGCAGACGCTGACCGACGAGGGCCGCTACGCCACCCTGCTTTCCAAGCATGTCGTCAGCCAAGCCGAATTTGACGCCAGGCACTTGGCGGCCGACGAGGCCAAGGGCCGCCTGGACAGGGCCGAGCGGGCGCTTATGTTGGCAAAAAACAGGCTCGACTACGCGAATCTGGTCTGCAGCACCGACGGCGTGGTCACCAAGGTCAGCGCCGAGGCCGGACAGGTCGTCGCGCCGGGCCAGGGCATCGTGTCCGTGGCCAAGGACGGCGAGCTGGAAGTGCTTGTCGACGTCCCGGAGAGCCAAATCCAGAGCCTCAAAAACGCTCCGGCGGAGGCGGCCCTCTGGTCTGGCGGCGACAAGCGCTACCGGGCCGTGCTCCGGGAAATCGCGCCGGAGGCGGACTCCCTTACCCGGACCTATGCGGTGCGCTACTCCCTGCAAGCGGCAGACCCCTCCGTGCGCCTTGGCATGACGGCCACCTTGCACCTGTCGGACCTCACGGGCGCAAAGGACGCCCGCGTCCCGGCAAGCGCCCTGTTCGACCAGGGCGGCGGCCTTGGCGTGTGGGTTGTGGAACCGGAAACGGGCCGTCTGTCTTTGCGCCGTGTCGCGGTCGACCGCTACACGGACCAAGACGCCCACGTACACGGCGAGCTTGCCGACGGGGACGTTATCGTCGTTGCCGGCGCCCACAAGCTCGACCGGGACATGGTGGTGCGTCTGGCCCCCTCGTCCCAGGAGGTGGTACAATGAAGGGACTCAACCTTTCCGAGTGGGCCGTCAGCCACCGCCCCCTGACCCTGTTCCTCATCCTGCTCGTGTCCCTCTACGGGGCGTGGTCCTACACGCATCTGGGTAGGGCCGAGGATCCGGAGTTCACCGTCAAGGTCATGATCGTCAACGCCGCCTGGCCCGGGGCCACCGCGGACGAGGTGCAGCGCCTGGTGGCCGACCCCATCGAGAAGGCGCTGCAGGAAGTGCCCTACTTCGACAAGGTGAAGACGTACTCCCGGCCGGGCAGCGTGGTCATGCAGGTCAACCTGCTCGATTCGACGCCGCCGTCCGAGGTCCGGGAATGCTGGTACCAGGTCCGCAAGCGCGTGGGCGACATCAAGCAGAACCTTCCTCAGGGCGTGATCGGCCCGTTCTTCAACGACGAGTTCGGCGACGTGGACTCCTTCCTGTACCTGCTTACGGGCGAGGGCTACAGCATGCGCGAGCTCAAGGACCAGGCCGAAGCCATACGCCAGGAGCTGCTGCGCGTTCAAAGCGTGACCAAGGTGCGCTTCTACGGCGAGCAGCCCGAGTGCATCTACGTGGAGATGAGCCGCGCCAAGCTTGCGACCCTGGGGCTTGATCCCCATCTGGTGGGCGACTCCATAGCAAAACAGAACGCGGTGACCGCCGCCGGGGATCTGGAGACGGCCTCGGAACAGATATACCTGCGGGTCACCGGCGCCCTTACGGGCGTCGACGCCCTGGCGGCGGTGCCTGTCCAGGGCGACGGCAAGATTTTGCGCCTCGGGGACATCGCCACGCTCAGGCGCGGTCCGGTGGATCCGCCCACCTTCACCGTCCGCCACCAAGGCAAGGCCGCCATCGCCCTGGGCGTGGTCATGGCCAAGGGGGCGAACATTCTGGACGTGGGGGGCAAGCTGGACGCCTCGTTGCAACGCATCAAGGAGAACCTGCCCCTGGGGCTTGAACTCGACAAGGTGTCGGACCAGGCCCGCGTGGTCGACGAGTCGGTGCACGAGTTCACCCGGTCTTTCGTCGAGGCCCTGGTCATCGTGCTGGCCGTGAGCTTCCTGTCGCTCGGCTGGCGCACGGGAATCGTGGTGGCCCTGGCGGTGCCGCTGACGCTGGCCATGGTCTCGATGGTCATGAGCATGCTCGGCATGAGCCTGGAGCGCGTTTCCTTGGGCGCCCTGATCATCGCCCTGGGACTTTTGGTGGACGACGCCATCATCTCGGTGGAGATGATGGTGGTGAAAATGGAGCAGGGGTTCGGACGGGTCAAGGCCGCCACCTTCGCCTGGACCGCCACGGCTTTCCCCATGCTCACCGGCACGCTGGTCACGGCCGCGGGCTTTTTGCCCGTCGGCTTCGCCAAGTCCGGTTCCGGCGAGTATGCGGGCGGCATCTTCCGGGTGGTGACCATCGCCCTGGTCGCGTCCTGGCTCGTCGCGGTCGTGTTCACGCCGTACCTCGGGCTCAAGCTGCTGCCCGACTTCCATAAGGGCGGGCACGACGATCCCGAGGCCATCTACCACACTCCCGTCTACCGCAGGCTGCGCGGCCTGGTCACCTGGTGCGTGACGAACCGCAAGCTGGTGGTCGCGGTGACGATCCTGCTCTTTGCCGTGTCCATCGTCGGCTTCGGGTACGTATCCCGGCAGTTCTTCCCGGCTTCCACCCGCCCCGAACTCCTGGCCGAGGTGCGTCTGCCGGGGGGGGCCTCGTTCGAGGCCACCTCGCGGGCCGTGAAGACCATGGAGGAGTTCGTAAGCAAAGACTCCGAGGTCAAGACCTATACGAGCTACATAGGCTCGGGCGCTCCGCGCTGGTTTTTGCCCATGGCCCCCGAGCTGCCCAACACGAGCTACGGGGTCACCGTGCTCGATACGGCCGACGCCGCGGCGCGCGACCGCGTGAGGCAGCGGGTGGAGTCATTTGTCGATCAAGGCGGACTCCCCCAGGCCAGGGTGCGCGTGACGCCCCTGTCCCTGGGGCCGCCGGTGGGCTTCCCCGTGCAGTTTCGGGTCATCGGCCCGGATCCAATGAAAGTGCGCGAGGCGGCCTACCAGGTCCGCGCCGTCATGCGCGAGAACCCGAAGACCGCCGACGTCAACCTGGACTGGAACGAGCAGGCCAAGGCGGTGCGCCTCGTCGTGGACCAGGACCGGGCCAGGGTTCTCGGACTCACCCCCCAGGACATCTCCGAAACGCTTCAGGTGCTGCTCTCCGGGGTGACGGTCACCCAGGTCCGGGACGGCATCGAACTGGTCGACGTCGTGGCCCGGGCCGTGCCCGAGGAGCGGCTGCGCCCCGAGCGCCTGAACGACCTGACGATTTCCGTCCGCAACGGGCATCCCATCCAGCTCTCCCAGGTGGCGAAGCTCGAGTACGTCTCCGAGGAGCCCATCCTGTGGAGGCAGAGCAGGGATCTGACGATCACGGTCCGCTCGGAGATCGTCGAGGGGGTGCAGGCGCCCGACGTCACGAACGAAATCCTGCCCAAGGTCAAGGCGATAGAGAAGACGCTGCCCCCGGAGTACAGGATCGAGGTGGGCGGGGCCACGGAGGAGAGCGAGAAGGCCAACAGCTCCATCGCCGCCCTGCTGCCCCTGTCGGCCGGCATCATGCTCCTGATCCTCATGTTCCAGTTGCAGAGCTTTCCGAGCCTGTTCCTGGTCGTGGCCACCGCCCCCCTGGGCCTGATCGGCTCGACCTGGGCGCTTTTGGCCTTCCATCAGCCGTTCGGCTTCGTGGCGATGCTCGGCGTCCTGGCGCTCGCGGGCATGATCATGCGCAACTCGGTTATCCTCGTGGACCAGATCACCCTGGACCGCCAAAGCGGGCTTTCACCGTGGAAAGCCGTGATCGACGCCACCATCAGGCGCACGCGCCCGGTCGTCCTGACGGCCCTGGCCGCAATCCTGGCCATGATCCCCCTGTCGAGCAACGTGTTCTGGGGCCCGATGGCCGTGGCCATCATGGGCGGCCTGCTCGTGGCCACGATCCTGACGCTGCTGTTCACGCCGGCTCTTTACGCCATGGTGTTCCGCGTCCAGCGCCCCCCGATTGGCGAGCCATCCCCGGCGCCGGAGGAGAGCTAGCGTGGCACCCCTGCATCCAGCGTGCCCGCGTGAGGAAATCGGCAGGGTGGTCTTGTCCGGGAATCCACCCGCCGTTCCTCCAGTCCTTGGACGGGGCGGCATGTTGACCGGACGGACGCCCGGCCGACGCGCCGCCTGGCGGCAGTCGAAGGCGATTTGTTCCAGCAAAAGGGGGCTGGCCATATGGATAACGTGATCTCGCGGTTTGTGGCCGCCATACAAGCGTCAGCCAATATGGACACCAGCGCCCCGGACTCAAGCCACCGGGATGCGGCTCTCCTGCGCGACGCCGGCCAGCTTTCCAGGTTGTGCGCGCTTTGCTTCTGGGCCAGCCTGGAAATGGAAGAGGGCCGGGAGGTGCGCGGGACCCTCAGCTTCTGCTCGCCAGCCCCGACTCTGTTGGCCAGGGCCTTCACCGACCCCGTGCCGGTGACCGTGCCCAATCTTGTGGCGCTGCTTACCGCCTCCCCGCGTACCCCATTGGCCGTGCATGGGGGGGCCGCGGGCCTGGCCATCTGGGGCGTGCTGGATTCCGAGCCCAAGGGATTACTGAGGCTGCGCATTGCCGGCAACGGAACACTCCTCGCTTCGCGCTCGCGCAGGGTGCTTGCGCTGTTGCACAGGGGCGCGGTGTCCATTCCCGTTGCCGCGGACGAGGCTTCTCTGGCACATCTGGTGGCCCACGCCCTGGGCAAAGAGCATTCCCCGGAAGTGCGCGGCAAGGTTCCCAGCCAACTCATTCGCATCGGCACAACCATGATTCGCCATGGCCACGGGGGTGCCCTTGTGCTTGTGCCGCCGGAAGATCAGTCGTGGCGGCAATCGGTGCGTTTTCGGTTCAGTTTCGATGAGGACAGCGCCAAGCTGTTGCAGGCCAGCGTTCATGACTTCGAAGCCGGTATGAGTGAAGTCGCCAGGCACCATGACGACCTGGTCGCGGGACGCCAGAGCGCCCCGATCGTCGATCTGCATGAGCGCTACGAGACGGTGAATTTTCTGCGCAGCTTGAACCAGTCGCTCATGCGCCGCGTCGCGGACTTGAGCCTGATCGACGGGGCCGTGGTGATGGACCTTGATCTGTGCTTGCTCGGGTTTGGGGCCAAACTGCTTTTCGGGCCGGAGGACTTTTTGGTGACCACGCTGAATGCGGTGACAGGAGAGCTGCGCGAGCAAGTTTCCTTGGCGGAGCTAGGCGGGACGCGGCACCAATCGGCCGCGCGTTTTGTCTATGGGAACCGTTCCACGGAAGTGTTCGTTGTCTCTCAGGACGGCCGGTTGTCTTTGTTTTCCTGGTCCGAGCGCATGCATTGCGTCGCCGTTGTCCAGAAGCTCGAGCATTTTATCTGGGAATACAGAACATTCTAGCTGGGGACCATATGTTCAAGCTTCAGAAGGGGCAACTCCAGTCTTCGACATGTTAAGAGGTAGAATCCAAATCAACAGCTCATCCACTCAGAATGATATATAATTATTTATTTAGCCATACTGAGGTGTCCCCAAAAGTAACCCTTAGTAGCGAAAGCAATAATAATACCAGTAAAAAGATTTTTTTAAGGAGGGGAAAGCCGAATTGACAATATATCTATCTAAAATAATGATATATTTATAATTAGGCTGTTTCGTGGTGCCCCCAAAAGTGCCCCCTCAAAAAGATGGATGAAAACGGACAAACCCGGATTTTGTAACCCGAATTTGCTGTGATATTGTTAGTTTTTTTGATTCGTTCGGACGTCGTTGGACAATCAGTGGCGGTATAACGCCCCGTGGCTCGGGTGCAATGGCTGATCGGCAAAATCAAAGATTGGGACTCCATCTCAGCTGAGTCCGAGGAGCGTTATTAAGGCCAGAGGAAGAATGTCCGAGATTGATAATTTTATTGCGCAGGGGAGACGCAGCGGGCGGATTCCCGGAGTTGATTGCCGGCGTCCCAAGCACCTCCGTCTTCACCCTTTGTCCTGCTAAAAATCCATGGCCAGGGAGAGGTACAATGCGTCGCCATGAAGCCGGTTCTGGTCGCCTAGGTCATGAAGCCATTTGGCAATGATGGTGAGGTCTTTGCCGAAAACCGGTGTAGTGAAAATCGCCGTTGGACCCAGTCCCACGCCGGAGGACATAAAGGCGCCCTGGGTGGCTCCCGGGCCGCTGTCCGGGGTGGCTTGCGCCACGGCGTAGCCCACGATACCCAACGCAAATTTCTCGGTAAAATGCTGGGCGAGGGTCCAGTCAACGTGGAACTGGTTTCCTGAAAGATATTGGGTGGCCGTGTTTTCGGTGTTGAGCATGTAACCGGTGTTGACGGAGAGTTCAAATCCCATTTTTGAAAGCCAGGTAAAGGCCACGTTGGGGTCGAAAGTGGCGTAGTTGGTTCCCAGGTTGGTGAGAACGTTCTTGTCGTAATACCCGGTTGGCAAATACACGGTCGGCGAGAGCGCCAGGTGGCATTCGCCGAAGTTCCATCCCAGCATCAGCGGCATCAAAAAAATATCGGAAAGGCCGGCTCGGTTGCCGTCTGTTGCTTTAGAGGTTCCGTTGTTTCTCGCGCGCGGATCGAAGGTGTTCATTATGCCGCCGACATAGGTGTTTGCAATGATCGGCAAGCCCAGACCAACGCCGGCGGATGCGCCAATGGCCGGAATGTCGAAGAAGTAGCAGAGCTTGACCAGATCCAGCACGGTCGAGACTTTGAGCATGCCGTAAGACGTTCCGCCGCTCAGCGAATGACCAATCTTCTGGGAGAGATAGATGGTGTCGTTTCGCAAATAAAAGCCGCTCTCGGGGACGATCCCCATGGCGAAATCGCCGTATGAGCCCTGGGTGTAATGGCTGTTTCCGCCTTCGGTGGCCAGGGACCGGCCGGCTGAGGCGACCAAGACGAGAGCCAGGACGACTATCGCCAGGACCGACTTGGCTCGCGGGGACGGGGAGGGGGCATGCCTGGTCATTTACGATTGCTCCTTGGTTCAAGAGTGAGTCGAAGGTATTGCTGCATCATCAGCGTTCAGGGTGTCCTCTTGCGGAGTTCGCCAAGCAGTCGGGCGGCGTCCTGATAGTTCGGGTACCGCTGGAGGAGTCTTTCCAACACTTGGGATGCGGCTTGTCTTTCCCCGGCTTGGGTTAGGAAAAAAGCCAGCGTGTAGGCATAATTCGGCATGTCCGGACGCAGACGTGCTGCCTGCGTGCAAAAGCCCAGGGCTTCCTGGAGGCTGGTCGGGGCCAAGATTATGCCGAGGTTGTAAGCAGCCGCGGCCAGGTCGGGATTGATTTTGAGCGCCAGGCGGAGATGCTTCTCCGCCTCGGACAAATCCCCCTGTCCGGCTTTGAAAAGCCCCATGTTGAAATGGGCCGGGGCATTCTCCGGATCAAGCTTCAAGGCTGCCTGCAATGCCTCTCCCGCCTTGGCGGTTTTTCCCTGTCTGGAATAGGCGAGGGAAACATTGACCAGAGGCGGCACGCTCGAAGGGTTCAACCGGGACGCCGCCTCAAAGCAGGCCACGGCGCGCGTGAGATCCCTCTGCTGCAAATAATAGTTTCCCAGGTTGTATTGCGATGTCCAGAGATCGGGTCTGACCGAGAGGGACTGGAGGTACTCGCGCGTGGCATTGCCGACAGTTCGCTCATCTTGTGCGGAAAAAATCCGCGCATCCGGAACCAGCCCGGAGAGCGACGAGGCCGCCCTGACCCGCACCAGCTTAAAATCATCCGCGGCCAGGGTGGCCAGGGTTTCGACCGCCCGTTTCGAAGGGGCCGCGGCCAATGCGTCCGCCGTCGCGGCTCGGACAAGCGGGAAGGGGGAGGCGGCGGACAAAAGTATCCCATCCCATTTGCGCGTATCCGGACAGTTTTGCAGAAGCCGGATCAACGAAGCCGCCGCAAGGGGATCGGGGCGCTCCTTGCCGAGATATTCCAGCATCTCGTCAAGTCGCGTCCAATCGCCTCGGCGGGCGGCATCGATGAGCCCTGCCTGATGCAGGACCCGCGCCTGATAATCGCGGGCGTGCCAGTCCCGGACGAGTTTGTCCGCCCAGGACGCGTCCTTGTCCGCGTGACAGATGTTGCAGGCGTTTGGCGACTGATAGGCCAATGTCGCGGCCGGGGTGGGAGGCGACATGGAGTGGTCGCTGCGGCGCATGCGCACGAAGGATGTTGTCGGCATGTGGCAACTGACGCACCGGCTGCCCGGGCTGCCCGCCGGGTGGTGCGAATGCTGCGCCGCGTCGGCCACGCGCGATGCGTGGCAGGGCAGGCAGGCGTCGTTGGCGCGGGCCGGGTCCGTGAATTTGTAGCGGCCGCTGGAGGTGTGGCAGTGCAGGCAGTCCAGCCCTCCCGCGATGACGCAGGGACTGCGGGACCAGGAGGTGAAGGTGTAGTTTTCACCCTGGTCGCGTCCGTCCGGAAAGTAATCCGGACTTTCGTAGGCCACCAGGTCGAAATGGTCGAAAAATCTATCGCCGGGCGTAAACCCCGAGGTGAGCGGCACGGCTTTGGCGTGGCAGGAAGCGCAGAGGGCGTTTCTCTGTTCCGCGGTGAAGTCCTGACCTCCCCGGATGATTTTGAGATCCTTGGGCGGTTGCCCCTTTGGGGCCGCCAAACAGAGCCGGGCATGCTCCTGGCCCGGTCCGTGGCAGGTTTCGCAATTGATTCCAGGTTCGGTCCAGGCGGTGCGGTAGGTGTCGCTCTGGGCGGCGTAATTGGTCGCAAGCTGGCTTACATGGCATCCGTAACAGCCGGTATTGAAGGTGTAGGGCCAGTCCTTCCAATTGACCGGGGACGGCGTCTCATGAGGAAAGTGGCGCACGCCGCTTCCGGCCATGTCGAACCATTCCCGCCTGCGGACGTCATAGGCCACGGGGAGCGTCTGGAGTCTTCCTCTGGCCATGGGCGTCAGGAAATACACGACGTTTTTTCCGCCAAGCACGTAGGTGATGCGGTATTTGCTGGCACCCTTGTCGGTTGTTTCCCTGAGCCATCCCTGGCCCGGACCGGTTGCAGCGCGGTATCGGTATTGCCCGATGACGATATCCTCTGTTTGCGTTGTCAGATTGGTTTTGGCGAATAAGTCCGTGTAGGGACGCATGGCCAGCCCATGAAAGGAGGAAGCCCAAAGCTGATAGAATTTTTCGTGGCAGCTCCGGCACCCCGTGGAGCCCGTTACGTGTCCATTGCCGTTGGAATCAGGCGAGGGGCTTTTGCTTTGCGGATAAACTTGAAAAGCCGCGAGCAAGGTGAGGAGCAGGGCAAAGGCAAGGGTTGATGCGACGGTGCGCATGGATATCTCCAATGAGGGAATGCGCTTTCATGTCCATGGTCAGGCAACGGGCCGAAACAGCGATCCCCTGCCGACGTCCCTCAGGGAGGCGCCTTGGAGAGCATATATCGGGGCGGCGTTCCTCGGCTCCCGGCTCTGACAACGACAGGGAGCCACCACGCGCCGTTACCAGCCTATTTCGGGGGGTGGTACGGGTCCGGGGTGCCCATGGGAATGAGCGGATATTTTTTCAGGCTGGCCTCGAAGTCCCTGACGATTTTGTTTACGGGCAGGGCTACCCAGGAATTCAGGGGCCCGACGTCGTGCCTTTCCTGCGGGTCCACCAGCAAGTTGACGAGTTTCGGCAGCGATAGATACTGAGGAGTATCATACATGTTCTCCTGCCAGATCAGGTGCGCCTTCCAATTGCGCCATTTGACCGCCGACAGGCGATTGGCCACGAAGGCGGGAAACCCTTCACGGTTCGAATTTTCCTGCTTGCCCATGAAGAAATCAAGCTGATCCACGCCGTCGATCGGGCGATCCTTGGGAATTTCCGCTCCCCCCGCATGGGCCAGGGTCGTGAAACAGTCCACGATGTGGACGATCTCGTTGCTCACGCGGCCGGCCGGGACCTTACCAGGCCAGCGCAGAATAAACGGCGTGCGCAACGAGCCTTCCATGGCGGTGAAATACGTTCCGCGCCAGGGGCCGGCCCATCCCTCCCAGGGCGGAGTGGCTTCCGCTCCATTGTCGCTGGTGAAAATGACTATGGTGTTGTCGGCGATGCCCAGTTCGTCGATCGCATCCAATATCTGTCCCACGCGAAAATCCATTTCGGCAAGGCAGTCCGCCCAGTCGCCGTTGCCGGTCTTGCCCGCGAAATCCGGGCCCGGCAGCACGGGAAAGTGCATCAGTGAGAATGAGACGTAAGCGTAAAACGGCTTGCCGGCTTTGGCCTGGCGTCGCATAAAGTCGATGCAACGGCGGGTGATCTCGCCCTCCATGAGCCGTCGCTGCTCGATGTCCAGAACTCCGACAACCGCGGCTTTTTGGCCTTTCCGGGCGTCATAGATATTTTCGGGCGGGGCGATGTTTGCGTCCCAGCCCTGCTTTGCGCCGATTGAGGGCCAGATCCCCTTGTCCTGGTTTTCCGACGGCCAGAAGGCCTCGTCATATGTGCGCGGAATGCCGTACCATTCGTCGAAGCCCCGATTGTGAGGCAACCGTTCCTCGGCGCTGCCCAGGTGCCATTTGCCCCACATGCCCGTGGCGTACCCCTTAGCGGACAAAAGCTCGGCTATCGTGACCTCCCACTGGGTTAATCCTTCGGCCGCCTCGCCGATGGGCACCGCATAGGTCCCTGAACGGATCGAGAACCGCCCGGTCATGAGGGCTGAACGCGTCGGAGTGCACTCGGCTTCGACGTTGAAATTCAACAGACGCAGCCCCTGGGTGGCGAGGGTGTCGATGCGCGGGGTGGGAGCGCCGCGCAGGATACCACCGCCGTAAACGCCCAGTTCGCCATAACCGAGGTTATCGGTCAGCATGAAGACGATGTTGGGTTTGTCGGCGGCGCTGGCCGCGCCGGGTGCCAGGGTCAAGATCACGGTGAGGCACAGCAGGATGCGAAAACTGTCACGTCGCGTCATATAATTCCCCGGGCGTCCTTTAGCGATGCAAGGACAGTCTGTTACCAAGGTAGTTCCGCAGGCAGGCACCAGCCATTTGATAGTCTATTCCGGCAAGGAAGTGAGAAAATATTTACAGGCTCCTGCTGGTTCTGGACGGATGCATCTTTCTTTTCCAATATCCCTCTGCGCTCGCCGCACAATGCCTTCACGCTTTTTATCACCCGACTGCGGCGCGCTGGCGTTTGGCCCGGGCGTATCCCGGATACCATGCCGTAAAGGTCGCGACCGCCAAAAGCAAGGTGTAGCTCACGATTTCGCCCGCCAGGCGGGGAAGCACATCCAGGGTTTTGGCCAGGGCCAGGCAGGCGTTGATGGTGAAAACTATCGCCCAGACCAAAGCGACCTTGTAATTGGAGCGGATAAAGTCCGCATGGAACTCCTTCTCCGTGGGGGCGTGATCCTTGGAGTAATCCAGAGTGAACGGCCGTCCGATGGCCAGACCGAACCAGACCGCACCCGCCAAAGCGAGATTGGCGGTCATTCCCATGTATCGCGCCGCCCAAGCGCTTTCAAAGCCGATTACGGCTACGCCAGCCGCGCTAAAAAAAAGCAACCCGACCCACAAGATGACTCCCCGGTGCAACTTTGCCAGTCCCATGAGCAGACTGAGCGCCAATGACAAAACCAAGCCGAGTTTCAGCCGGAACATGCTCCCCTGGGCGATGAAGAGAAACGCCAGCCAGGGCGAAAACGCCAAAACGAGCTTGAAAAATGCCATGACTGTTCCTCTCCCCGCGAATTTACGATGTCACCTGTCGCCAGTTTCATCCGATCCTTTCACAACTTCCAGGCGGAGCGCAAGATCAAATGGTGGCCTGACCTGCCCCTCAAAGCCTGGTCGATTTTTGGGGGAGCAGGCCGCGAGGCCAGCTCCCCCAAAAATCAAACCGCTGAAATCGAGAAAATCCCAGGTTATAGGGGGCTACTTGAGTAAGGTGTCTCGCTCCATTTTTGCTAAACTGTGAGTGCAAATGGATGATTTTCGATTAGGTTGTCTTCGGGTGCCATCCAAAGTGTCCTCAAAATTTAAGGTTTGAAAAAATTGATTAATCAGCCCCTGAACCCTATTCCAATCGGCACATCGGTAATACATTTATATAATTTAATTAATTTAAAATTTTTACGACAAAAAAGGACAATTTTACGACTTTTCCCCTCAAAAATGTCGTAAAAGATATCGTAAAACATTTGCGGGTTACCTTTGAGAAACTAAAGTAACTTCTGGTGAATTTGAAGCACGTATAGCTCACGCCTGGCCGCTCCATATGAAGCTATATCCGCCGCCCGTAGCTCGGTCGGTACACACAAGCTCGACCTAGTTGGACCACTTGGCCAGGATGGCGGCGTATGTACCGTCAGCTTTCATTTCTTCAAAGGCCTTGCTCCACTTCTGGATCACTTCCGCAGGCACGGCCTTGGAAAAGGCCATATACATTTCAGCTGCTTTTACGGTAAACGCCGGCGTCAATTCAGAGGGGTCGACGCCCTGTCTTTTGGCCAAGGCAAGGTACTCAGCCATATTGGTAAGCCACAGGTCGTTTCGGCCAGCGAGCATCTTTTTGAGAATGGTTTCCGGATCGGTAGCGCTGTCGATGTTGGTGAATCCCTGCTCTTTAAGAAAAAACTCACGGGAATCATTTGTATAGCAGGCCACGGAGCCGACCTTCTTCGCGTCGTCCAGGTTAGCTACATGGAGCGGGGAGCCCTTCTTGATCAAAAATACCCGTTCTTTAATGCCGACCGGGCCAACCCACTGGTACAGTTCCTCCCGCGCCTCGGTGCGGGTGGTGGAAAAAAGCATCACGTTGGATTCACTTTGCAACAGTTTGAATCCTCTGGCCCAGGGCATGATCTCGATGGGCGTGGTGTCGCCGATGCGCCTTTGCACTTCCCGGACGATCTCCACGGCTTGGCCGGTGAGTTTACCCGTTTCCGTGCCGTCTTCGGTGTAATTCAGCGGCAGGGAAGCCTCTGTAATGATTTGGAGTTCCGCCGCGCTGGCCAAGGCAGTTGAGAACAACAGCACCAGTAGCGGGAAGAAAATGCGTTTCATTGCTCGCTCTCAAGATAGTTCGTTAGATTTGCGGTGAACTCCTGAAAGTACTCGCCCCATAATCACGAGAGCCTGCGCGATTTTTGCTTAACCCCTTTTCAAGCGCAAGGCTACAGGGGAAAATTTTTTCTGGGGTTTCCGTGGCTGCTTCGGCGTGGTCCTCGTCGGCGACGATCATGAAGAACACAAACCTATCTCTTGATTTATGGGCCAGTGGACTCCGGCTTGTTGACACCATAAACCAAGGCTGTCAAAAAGTATGATTGCTGAAGACACAAGTGGATTACTCATGTCGTCGCGGAAACGGTTTTGGCCGAAAGGGAATTTTTTCACTCGGAGCAGCTGGTGCTCCGGAACCTCGGCCGCTGACAAAGGTCGCCTCCGGACGACATGACCGGCTTCGTGGTTTGCGGTGTCTGGTAGGGAACGTTCCGCGACAGCTGGGGGCAAGAGCGAAATGAAGAAATCCGCAAGCTCCGATACCGGCAGGCCACGATTTCGAAGCTCCGTAGCCAAAACCGTCGCCGTCAACCTGATTCTGATCACAACCCTCCTCATCGGCGTCTTTGCCACGGTGAACTATGCCCGCGAGCGAAACACCAAAATGCAGGCGCTCCAGGAACGCCTTACTGCGGTAACAAAATTTCTGGCCTCCAGCCTGGCCCCGGCGCTTTGGGATTTGAACGAGAAACAAATTCTCCAGACCCTTGAGAGCGAAATGAAGGATAGAGAGGTTTACGGCGTGATGGTGGATGATATCGCCACCCGAACGCGCATCTCCCTGGCCAGGGATAAGAATTGGAATATCATTGCGGAACGTCCACAGACGACGACCGGAGATAGTCTTTTGACCTTACAGGAACCGATCTTCCATCTGAACAGACAGATAGGTTCCGTTCAAGTCTTTATCACTCCCCGGTTCGCGCAGGCATCTCTTAACCAATTTCTCCTGGTCATCTGCCTGGGCACGCTGGCCCTGATCGTTTGCCAGAGCGGTATCCTTTATTTCAGCCTACACCGAACCATCCTCTTGCCGCTTGAGATAATTAGCGACTACGCCCAGCAGGTCCGGTCCGGGAATTATAATAGCTCCATAACGCCGCGCACGCGTTTCACCGGGGAACTACAGACTCTGAAGCGTTCCATTGAGGAGATGGTGGACGTCCTTCTCGCTGCGGAAGCGAAATATCGGACTATTTTTGAAAGCGCGGTGGAAGGTTTTTTTCAAACGACATTGGAGGGGCGCCTTCTGAGTGCTAATCCAGCTCTCGCCGTCTTCTTTGGCTATGATTCTCCGGAAGAAATGATGCGCGAAGGGACGGACATCGGAGCGGCCTATATTCGGCCTGAAGATAGAAAACGACTTATCGCCGAACTGGCAAAGGAAGAAAGGATCCTTGGCTTTGAAACGCAGATGTGGAGAAAAGATCAATCATCATTTTGGGTTACGATTTCCTGTCGCATGGTGAGAGATCAAGACGGAAGGGCTTTGTACATGGAAGGCGCTTTACTGGACGTTTCAATGCGAAAAATGGCCGAGGAGAGACTCAAGCAAGCCTATACGGAAATGGAATCGCAGGTGATCGAACGCACGACGGCACTCAAAGAGACGGTCGCAAAGCTCGAAACCGAAGTGGCGATGCGCAAAAAGACCGAAGAGGATCTCGTGCGAGCTCTGGAGACCGCCGAAACCGCGACCAGCGCCAAAAGCGATTTTCTGGCCAACATGTCCCACGAAATCCGCACCCCGTTGAACGCCATTTTAGGCTTTACGCAGTTAATGCTGCGTGATCCGCATATGGGGCCGGATCATCGGCGCTCTTTGGAAACCGTGTATCGAAGCGGCGAGCATTTGCTCGCACTACTGAACGCAATTCTGGAAATGTC
>Ga0326727_10002853_pt1 | contig 57230 bp, 55 predicted proteins | sample MB2enrmetagenome_FD_207643 | JGI IMG/M metagenome (GOLD analysis project Ga0326727, IMG submission 207643) | Lab enriched peat soil microbial communities from McLean, Ithaca, NY, United States - MB29MY | ecosystem: Environmental > Terrestrial > Soil > Wetlands > Peat | place: USA: New York... | reverse complement strand
CTCAAGAAGGCGCGTACTCGTGCATCGCCAATACGATCACGAATGAGAACTACCGCGAACTGGATGCCCTCGTCGCATTTAGCAGGAAGCTTGGTGTCAACAGAACCTTGATCTTCAACTTTATCCCCGTAGGGCGAGGTTCCGACATCATCGACGTGGATTTGCCCCCGGACGCGCGCGAACACGTTTTGCAGCAGATGTACGGGTACCTGAGTGGCCAAGACGAAAGCTTTGAAATTCTGACAACGGCGCCGCAATTCTCACGCGTGTGTATGATGAACTCGCAAAATGGAATTATCTCACTCGCACACTTTGGAGCAGCGGGTTTCAGCAACAAGGTGGGGTTACTCGCCGAGTACATCGGGGGATGTGGGGCCGGTCGCATGTACTGTGCGATTCAGCCCAACGGAATCGTGACACCGTGCGTGTTTATGCCGATACCTGTCGGCGACTTGCGATCACAATTGTTCGTCGACATCTGGAAAAACGCCGAGGTCATGCAGTCGCTCAGGGAACGGCACGATCTCAAGGAACACTGCGGCTCGTGTGACTACAAGAACGTTTGTGGTGGTTGCCGCGCCCGTGCATATGCGTATTTCAAGGACATCAAAGCCCCCGATATTGGATGCATTTACAACCTCCGCGCGTATAACGCGCTCAAGGATAAACTGCGTGGATCGGGCGCTGCGGTCGAGGCAACAGAGGCGGCCGCATAAGCTGTTGAACGGCATTCAGATTGTGCGGCGCATTACCGATCTTCTGCGTGCGGGTCAACCGACGTACCGAGAATAGGCGTTGACTTCATCTTGAGCGCCCCTTTGAACACTTTGTACATTACGAGGGCGAACAGAAGCTTGTCTCGGCTTAATTGCTTGAAGACATAGCTTGGCCTCAAGTAGAACTCTTTGAATGCCTCTCTTTGAGTGTCCTGGAGCTCTCTGAGCGTGAGATCAACGGTCTCAATGACCGGCGTGAGCAGGGTAAAGTGCGTCCAGTCTTTTATTCTAATAAGGCCCATCTTGCTCGCGAGTTCGTAGAACTTGGTGCCCGGGTACGGTGTGGCGAGCGAAAAGAGTGCGTAGTCAGGGCTCACCCGTTTTGCAAAGCCAATTGTTTCATCGATCGTAGTTTTGTTCTCGCCGGGCATTCCCAGAGTCATTGAAGCGATCGTATGCATGCCGATGTCCTTTGCGGTTTTGAAGGCGCGCTTGGCCTGTCCCACTTTGGTGCCCTTCTGCACATTGTCCAGGATCTTCTGATTCCCGCTCTCAACGCCAAAAAGCAGCGTTCGACAGCCCGCCTTCCACATCTGCGAGAGCAGCTCTTTATTGAACCGATCGACCCGCGCTGTGCATCCCCACACGGCGTCAATTCCGCGGCTGATTATCCCTTTACAGAAGCTTTGCACCCACTTCGGAAACAGTGTGAAGGTATCGTCCATGAAGCCGACCATTCTGACTTTGTAGTCATCGACTACCCGTTCCATCTCGTCTACAGCGTTCTCTGGCGATCTGAAACGGACTCTTCGCCCGTGCATCGCACTTGACGCGCAGAATGAACAGCCCATCGGGCATCCTCTACTGCAGATCATGGTGGCTAAGACCTGTTTGCGCCCGAAGAGCATGTATTCGCTCATCGGAAGGAGGTGACGCGCGGGGAACGGCAGCGCATCGAGATCTTCGATAGGCCTTCGTTTGGGCGTTTCAACGATGCGGTCGCCGTCGCGGTAATTGATGCCATCAATGTTGCGCAGGGGTTTTTCGTTCTCTATGGCGTCAACGAGCTCGAGGGTAGCGTATTCCCCCTCATTTCTAACCACGACATCGACAAAATCGTTTTCACGCAAGACTTGCTCTGGCATGAAGGTGGCGTGATAGCCCCCCATTGTGACCATGCACTCAGGGTAGAGCTCTTTTGTAATTTTGCCTACTGCGAGGGCCTGTTTGATTGTCGGCGTCGTCGTCTGCACCCCGAGCAGATCGACGTGCTTATTTGCAAGCTGTCGCTGGTAGCCCTGGAAATTCATATCGAGCGCCGGCGCATCTAAAATGGTGACCTTGACGTCGTTTTCTTCCAGTACGGCGCCGATATACGCGAGACCTAGGGGGGGCGCGGTGAGACCTAACACGTCTTTATACTTGGATGTGATGTCGGGGGGGTTAACAAGGAGGACTTCCATCGCGATCTCTCAACTGGTAAGAGTGCCGAAAATATAAGGTTAACCGCGGAAGGGGGCAGCCTGGCATGCCACGTGCGCGTGCTACGCCGTGCCATCAAGTCTCGCTGACGGCTTCTTTCTTAGTGAGTTGTTGTTCGAGTAACGCCAAGTGCTCACGTTTGCCGTTTCTCAGGGCGCTTAATTCTCGCTTAGAGAGCGCTCTGAAGTAGCACGCGTCGATGCACGCCATATTGTCATACCCCTTGCACCGATCGCACTTGTATGCCCTTCGTGTAGTTTTGCGCTTTCGCGTACGTTCGGTCTCGGCACTCTTCGCTCTCCTGTCAAACAGCATGTGAAAGACGCTTAGCTCGTGCGCGTCAGGCGCCGGCGCAGCAGGACTCTCTTCGATAAAGATCGCATTGAACGGGCAGCTCTTCGCGCACCGGCCGCAGCCGATGCATTTGTCCTCATCGATGGATATGACGTCGTTCTCCCGTTCGATGGCCTTCGGCTTGCACACCTCGATACACGCCGGGTTTTCACATTGTTTGCATACGATAGGGAGCGCTTCGTCGTCGAATATGAGTCCCCTCGACTGTAGAACGTCTTTCACTTTTAGGCGTGCTTTTCCGCCGTGTCGTTCCGCGCACGCCATTTCGCAGACGCCGCAGTTTTCGCATCGCTTCAGATTGACGGTCACTACCTCAGTCATAGAGTCACTCTGCTCTCGGGGTTCAATAGCCGACAACAGCATGTTGCCCCTCTTTCAATAAGTATTTGTAGGCGCTTATCGCGGCCTTTGCACCCTCCCCAGCTGCCACGATGATCTGTTTTTCGGGAACGGTGGTGACATCGCCTGCAGCGAAAATGCCGGGAACACTCGTCGAACAGTTGTAGCTGACGATAATCTCTCCATTCTCGTTAAGCGTGACGAGGTCCTTCACAACGTCCGAATTCGGAATGAGGCCGATTTCGATGAATATGCCGGTGACCGGAAGTGATACCAATGAGTTGTCTGAGAGGTTGCGGAAGACCGCTGCATCGACCGCGTCATCTCCTTTCACCTCGGTGAGCTGATAGCCAACAAGTAGTTCTACGTTTGGAGCGTCGCGGACTTTCTCCAAATAGACCTCATCCGCCTTCCAAGGGCTGCGGTTGATGAGATACACTTTTCGCGCGATTTTCGTTAGCTCGTATGCAGCGGTAATGGCGGAGTTCCCGCCACCGAGTACCGCGACGTTCGCGTCCATAAAAAGTGGCGCGTCGCATGTAGCACAATAGCTAACGCCTCGACCAACGAATCTCTCCACACCTTTGGCATCGAGCGTTCGCGACCTTTTTCCCGTGGCAATAATAATCGTTTTTGAGCGATATTCTTCGTCTGTCTCGGTGCGAGCGACGAATACGTCGCGTTCTTTGCCGACACTTTTTACTTGCGCGAAGGTTCGTTGCACGTTGTACTTTTCGACCTGCTTTTCGAAGCGATCCATTAAATCTGGGCCTGATATGAACTGATAGCCCATGTAGTTTTCCACGTTGAGGCTGTAAAGAACCTGACCGCCGATGTTCTGGGTAATCAGCCGTACATCCAGCATCTTTCGAGTAGCGTAGACTGCTGCGGTCAATCCTGCGGGGCCGCCGCCAACGATTATTAGGTCGTGCAGTGCAGCGCTCTGTTTCATGGTGGACTCCAAAATGAGATTTGCGCGAAAGCTTTTAAGAATATTGCTTGCTACCGTCGATCGTCACACAATGACATAAGCTGGCGTCGTGCGTTGAAAAAAAGTAGCGAGTGCCTTTATGGTCTCACTTACTCGTTGGCAGCGCCACTTTTGTTATCTGCAGTCGGCGTTTGCGGGAGATCTTCAGCCGTCGGTTCCTGACTCTCGATTCCGACTCCTTTGGATGCCTGTTTCCCCTTGGGTCTTTGCCGACGTTTCACTTCGCGCTCGCTCATTGTGTCTCGAGAAAGCCTGTCTGTCACCACGGTGTCCCAGACCTTGCTCATGGTGATGGCGGAAACTGGACAAATCATCGCGCACTCGCTGCAAAATACACAGTGTCCAACGAAGATGCGCACACTTTTCTCAGAGGCACTTGTCCGCAGTGCGATGGCTCCGGCAGGGCAGACTTTTCCGCAGCGTCCACACAAGATACATTTTTCAGGGTCAATAATCGGTGTCCCACGGTAAGCTGCTGGGACTTCAACCTCTGACGCGCTCCGTACGGTTGCCGTTTTGCCCGCTATGCCGACTGTAAACGAACGTATCAGATCTTTGAGGAATCCTGAAGTCATTCTAGAGCCCTGCCCATCCGAACAGGAAGTGCATGTACCGCACGCCTGCCAGATACAAGATGAGGTCTGCGACTGCGAGCATCGTAGGAATAGTCCAATAATACCTGAGCACGCGGGTGACACGTGTTCTCGCGGTCGTTGCCTGCCAAAACGCAATGAAGACGCTGACGAGCACTGCTATGATCGCGAATTGAATGATTAGATTTATGACGGGCTCGAAGTGGTAGATTGTCGTTCCAAAGAACACTGTGGCTATGAGCGATGCGTAGAGAAATGTCTTAAGCCACTGTCCAAGTTGCAAAAGGGCGAGATTCGGTCCCGAGTACTCGACGTATGGGCCAGAAGCGATCTCAGTCTCGGCTTCGGCGATGTCAAAAGGTTGAACTGACGCTGCGGCAGGCAACGTCCATATTGCAGCAATCGCTGCGAGCGGCAAAACGGTGATCCACGCGGTCGCCGATATCGTAGTCAACTGGAACGATCCTGCCGCGAGAGCGACCGTTACCATGGCGACGATGAATGGAGCTTCGTAGGCGATGAGGAGCGCGACCTCGCGCGCAGCGCCAATGGCGCCGTATGGGCTTCCGCTGGCCGAACCGCCGAGGATCAGTGCAATTGGCGGTATTGCTAGGAGGTAAATCACCAATATTAGATCGCCCGCACCGACTGCCGACGCAGAGGCGGCCAAAGGTATAACCAGTGCCGCAAAGAGCATCGAGGCGACGCTGAGGATCGGCGCGAGGTTGAAGAGCAGGGGGCTTGTCACATTCGGCGTCAAGCTCTCTTTGCCCATCAGTTTGAAGAAGTCGTAAAACGCTTGGAAGATGCTTGGACCTTTGCGAAACTGGCTGTGCGCCACGACGATGCGGCGAATCCCCTGCAGCAGCAAGGCCGCAACAAAGGCATACACCAGGGCGACCGCTATTGAAGCGATCATTAAATCCTCCCTGTTTTCAATTCCTGTGCGCTGACCATCTTGCGCTTGCCGTCCTTTACCACGGTCACCCGGTCACTACAACTAAAGCACGGATCGATTGATGCGGCAATGATGGGGATATCAGCCACTTGACAGCCGAGGAACTTCGGCACGTATGAGGGGATATTGGCGAGCGTCGGGGCTCTGATCTTGATTCTCTCGAAGAACCTCGTGCCATTCGTCTCCGTGTAGTGGATCAGCTCACCACGGGGGGCTTCAACTCGACCGACGCTGCGCCCTGGCGGGATCTCACCGTACTCAACTTGGATCGGCCCGTCAGGCAGGTTCGTTATAAGCTCCTTGGTGAGCCCAATGGATTGTTTGAGTTCTGCCAAGCGCACGAGTGCCTGAGCCACGACGTCTCCGTCTTTCGCTATCTGTGGCTCGAGATCGAAATCGCCGTACGCTGCGTACTTGCACATAACTCGAGTGTCTTCAGGAACGCCGCTCGCACGTGCGTTCGGGCCCACCGCCCCTAGACGGATCGCATCCTCTTTGCTTAGGCAGCCGACGCCCTTACCTCGTTCCGCGATGCTGCTGTCCTTTAGAACTGCTTTAGCGATTTTGTCGGCAGCGGTGTCGAGATAGCCGAGGACACCTAGCGCGGAACGCGCTTGTTCATCAGAGATATTCCACTTGACGCCGCCGATCTTGTTACATCCGTGCATCACCCTGTTCCCGCTCAGCATTTCGAAGAGGTCCATAACCTTCTCCCGCTCGCGCCACGTGTACATGAACAAGGTATGATAGCCGATTTCCTCACCTGCAATTCCCGCCCACAGCATGTGCGAGTGAATCCGCTCGAGCTCCGCGTAAATCGTCCGTATGTATTTCGCCCGCTCGGGCACCTCGATATCAGCGATGTCTTCAACGCGTTCGACGTGGTTTAGCGGGTGGGCATGTGAACAGATGCCGCAGATGCGTTCAACGAGATACACGATCTTAGAAAATGGCCGCTCTTGGCAGAGCCGTTCGATGCTGCGGTGGTTGTAGCCGATTTCGTAGTCGACGTCCACCACCTTCTCGCCCTGTACTTCAAACAAGAATCTCGCAGGCTCCTCCAAGGCGGGGTGGCTTGGCCCGATCGGGACCTTCAACTTCGCAAAGCCGCTGTCGTTGAGCTCTGCCACGGTTATATCCTCCTAAGCGGCGGCGTCGGATCGCTATATTTCGGGGGCAGTTCGAGCGGCCTTGAATCAGGAATTCCGATCACGTTGATGCCAAGCAAGCCGATGAGCTCTCGCTCATAGAGCAGTGCAGCGACAAAGTGGTTGGTAATCGTTGGGACGCTTGGAGTATCATAGGGCAGGTCCACGACGATGGTGTGAAGCTCAGCCGATACGGCAAAGTGGTACAGCACTTCGAGATGATCTCGCGCATCTTTGCCGGTAATGGTGGCTAGTCGAGCCCCCTCCTGCTCAAGAAATGCGAGTGTCGCATCGAGGTCGTCGAGTGCCACACGGTAGTATGAGTTTAACCCCTTGTGACTTGACTCTATGACCTGCACTGCGTCTTCAAGCGATCGCATCATCGTCCTGCCTCGGGAACGTTATCTGATGACCGGAACTTCGGATCAATGACCGTTTCCTTTGACATCGCTTCGTCAAATCGTTCTGTAGGTCGAGCGCCTCTGCCTTTTCTCTTTGAGTCGAGCATCTTTGCCGCGGTTCGAATGCCTGATAGGATGTTAAGCGGCCGAGGGGGGCAGCCCATGACGTAGACGTCGACGGGGATGACCGTGTCAAGCGGCCCTGTTAGTGAATACCCGCCATCAAAGATTCCGTTTGACGTGGGACAACTTCCCACCGCAACGACGGCTTTCGGATTTGGAATCTGGTCATAGATCATCGTCAAGCGGTCCTCCATGCGTTTGGTAATGGGGCCCGTTACTACGAGCACATCAGCGTGCCGCGGAGACCCAACGCGCAAAACGCCGTAGCGTTCCGCGCTGTACCGTGGATTTTGAATCGCGAGTACCTCGATATCGCATCCATTGCATGATCCGGTGTTAATAAAGTAGACCCACGGTGACCTTGCTCGAAACATCATCAGCCTCTTAGCAGTGCGAGTGACAGCTTGTTGATCTGGTTCACGATTGCTGTCGGAAATATCCCCATCAGAACACAAAGAACGCTCAAGATAATTATGGGGAGTATTATATAAATAGATAGATACGACACCGTAGGCGCTTCTATCTTTTGATCAACCGCGAGGAATACCCGCTGAAAAACTTTGATGTAACCTGCAAACATTGGAAACGTCAGCACGAGCAACGCCACTGACAAGGCCGGATAAAACCCACCCTTGTCGAAGCCCGCTTGAAGGATCAAATATTCGCTGATAAAGCCGTTGAGTGGCGGGATCCCCGAGAGCGCGAGTGCGCCTATCAAGAACCCCCCCGCCACGATCGGCATCTTTGTCACCAAGCCGCCAAGCCCGCCGACATTTCGTTGCTTGGTTGCTGCAATAATGGCCCCCACACAGAGGAAAACTAGTGATTTCATAACCATGTTATTAACTATTTGAAAAATACCTCCCGTCAGCGCAGCAGACGATCCAATGCCAACCGCAAACAGTATGATTCCTGCTTGTTCTATCGATGAGTAAGCGAGGAACCGCTTGAGGTCCTTCTGTGTGTACGCCATAAAGGCGCCTACCCCTACAGTAAGCACCGCCGTGACTGCGATGAACAACAGCACAACGTCAAGAACCGGGTGTAACGCAAACAAGAATCGAATGAGGATAAAAGCGGTGGCCGCCTTGACGGTCCCGGCCAAAAATGTGCTAACAGGAGTCGGGGCCTCGCCGTACGTATCGGGAACCCACGAATGCATCGGGACGACGCCGATTTTCGTTCCCAGTCCTATGAATAAGAAGAGGCTTATTAAAAGAACCGCGTTGCTCGATGTGCTTCCGAAGCTTCCTATATTGAGCGTTCCATAGTTGAGAAACATCAAGATGAGCGCGATCAGCGTGAACGAGCTTCCGATACTGTTTAAAACGACAAATTTTGTTGCTGCCTCAAACGCACGTCCCTTTCGGTATGTTACGAGGATTGCCGTCGAAAGGGTGCTGATTTCCAAAAAGATGTACAGCGTCGCAACGTTGGTGCTGAGGACCGCGGCAGCTGTGGTACTTATGATGATCAAAAGGAGCGGGTAATAAATGCGCCCGGCGTTTCCGATGTAAGGGAGACTAAACCACGTGACAAACGTTCCGATAACGATCACCACGTACGCTACCATAAGGCCCACCGTGGACAGCCCGGCCATCGTTGCAAGTGAATCGAGGCCGGCAGTCGCGCTTGTGGCGACAAACAAGTTGGCTGTGAAAAGGACAGCACTTAGCGTCATCCCAGTGACGGCGGCATACGCGGCTACTCTCATTTTACGACCGAAAAGTGCGCATATCGCTGCAGTGATCAACGGAATGGCCAGGGTGTACACGACATACATTTTGGTTCTCCGCTATCCACGAAGGTTAGTCAGCTTGCTGCCGTCAATGGAGCCATATTCGGCGAAGTCCATCAGCGCTATCAAGGCTATCGTGAGCGTGATTAGCACCACGAACACCTCAGCGACGACGGCAAGCAGCGCGGTATTCTCTCCCCACGCGATGAGCAGTGTTCCGACGTTCTCGAGGACGAGTATACCGAGCAGGAGCTTAAAGATGCTTCTTTGGCTCACAAGGATCAGAAAAGCGATACCGAAGAGCGCTATAAGAGCGTAGGTTTCGGTGATCCGTCCAGGCGTAAACTGCGATCGCATTGAAAAAGCTACCACATACGAAAGTGCTAGGGTTATGAGCGCCACCGAAATCATTGGCAGCGTGCCAAATCGAGGCCGAGGCTGTTTTGTACGAGCGACGGCCAGCAGGATGATCATAGGCGACGCGATCCCGAGCGCCGCTTTTACGAGCGCCCCTATCAAATCGTTTTCCGTAAACAGGAATGCTGCGATTATCAAGTTTAGAGCGAGGAGCGCCAACGTTGACCATTTGTCGCTTAAGATCACGATGAGAATCGCGCATATCACCCACAAGATACCAAACGCAAGTACTGCCTCCATTACGACCCCCTAAAAACCAGAAAAACAGCTCCCGCAAGGAGCAGCCAAACGAATATCCACGCGGCGTACCTGACCACGTTTCCGTTTTGTGCTCGGCGTAGCGCTCTCGATAGCGAGTCAACGCCCCGCCCGATTGCAGCGTAGGCGTAGTCAGGGTCAATCCATCGCAATCGCTCGAACGGTTGCGTCACTTGGTAGAGAAAGTGCCTTCCAGATGCGTACACATATCCTTCAGGCAGCTCGTATCCGGCTCCGAAAAGCTGTTTGGATGTTGGGGCAGTCTCACGAGGTCGCCGCGTTAGGAATTCGTTGAGGATTAGACCGGCAAGTATGGCCGTCAAAAGGAGAATTGCCGCCAGGGCTGGAGCGAAACTAGATACGCCTGGTATTTCGATATTAGTAAGCACGACCGCGGACAGCGTGACCACTGTCCCACTGTACGGGACCTGCGTTATGATGGCGAGGGGGTATTGCGCGAAGACCCCCAACGCGACGCACCCTGCCGCAAGGATTACCTGTGGCACCCACATCGTGGCTGGCGCCTCGTGCGCGCCTTCCAAGTCAGCCGGAAGCTGACCATAGAATACGCTAATCGTTGCGCGAAAGATATAGCCTGCAGAGAGCACGCTCCCTGCCAGCACCACAATCACGAAGACCTGTAAGCCGGCAGTCGTCGCGGCGATGCTGCTCGAGTAAATGAGCCATTTGCTCACAAAGCCGACAAGAGGTGGCACGCCTGCTAATGTCACGGCGGCGATGGTGAATGAAGCGGCGGTATACGGCATCTTTCTGGATAGGCCGCCCAGCTTGTTGAGATCCATCGTATGCGCGGTGTGATCAACGGATCCCGCTCCTAGAAACAGACAGGCCTTAAAAAAGCTGTGGGCAAGGAATTGCATTAATCCCGCGACGAGTCCTATAGGCCCAAAGCTGAATGCAAGGAACATGAATCCGAGGTTTGTGATGGTGCTGTACGCGAGGACCTCCTTCAGGTCGTCAGCGCGCATGGCGAAGGTAGCAGCCAACACCAAGGTGAATCCGCCGATGATGGCGAGCACCCAAGGCCAGCCACCGGTAAACAACGGAAAGAGTCGTGCCGCGAGATACACACCAGCGGGGACCATTGCAGCGCTGTGCAGCAACGCAGAAACTGGTGTGGGGCCTTGCATTGCGCTGGGCAACCACGAGAAGAACGGCGTTTGCGCAGACTTGGCGAATATGGCGATGAGCGCGAGGGCGAGCAGAGTATTCATCTGCCACGCTGCCGGCGTCGACGTTAACAATGCGTTGATGTTAAGGCTGCCCGTCCACGCGTAGGCGCCGATCGCAAACAGCAACAATGCCTCTCCTGGTAAGTGTGTAAAGAAGAAGACTTTTTTTGCGGCCTCGTTCTTTAGGGGGTCTCCATACCAGAAACTGACTAACAGGAATGAGCAAATGCCCACGATCTCCCAGCCCATGTAAAAAACGACCAAATTGGCGGCGTTGACGAGCATCAGCATGCCGCCGACGAAAAATAACATGAGGAAGTAGTAACGCCCTCTTCCGCTCTCGTTTTGCATGTAGCTATTTGAGTACCATATGGTCAAGCATCCCATCAGCCCAACAACGAGAGAGAACAGAAGACTAAGCGCGTCGAATCTGAATGAAAAAAGTTGCGGATTGTTGACAGCCACGTTTGCCACAGCTGCGGTCACTGGTCCTGTGTACGCGATAGCAAGGGCGGAAGCGAAGACGAGGGTAATTAGCGCGATAAGGGTAGAAACGTAGTCCACAATTTTTGACTGCGTGAAGCCGCCGAGAATTAGAGGCACAAGCGAGAGCACAGTCGGAGTGAATATTAAGGCCAGTAGAAGGTACGACGTCGATAAACCATCCATAGGGCGACTCCGTTTGCGGGTCGTATAGATGTGATGGTTGCTTATTAAACTGACGCTTTTTGCGAGAGCGCCGCGCCCGTTTCGATAGGGACAATGATCGCGCCACGGGCATGTTTTCCGCCAAAAGCTCGTAGATGCGCCGCGGTCATATTGTCCGCCAAAAGCTCGTAGATGAGCTATCATTATATCAATGATGGTTATATTAGATTCAGCGGATTTGATTCTAAATCTAGGTCGTTTAATTTTTTATTTTCTTTTTTTATAAAAAAATGCACAGGAACTTTTAAATAGGAACCTCATCGTACCTTGAAGGCACTGAACTACCATACCGAGGTGTTTGGTTGAAACATGCGAACAGAAATGCTACCAAAGCGCTTTTCATATGGGCGGTTTCATTGCTTGTTGGGGGTTTGTAATTTCACCTGCTGCGGCAGCCAGTACAAGTAGCTCGGTCGGAAGCAGTGCTCAGCGCTTCATTTATGCAAGCGCGCCCATAAGTACATCGATTTCAAAAGCAGCTGCGCGGGGGACACAGCTGCAAATCTTGCAAAATATGACGTCGTTACCTTGAGTTACACCGAGACGTCGCGGCACATTCAAGCTATTAAAGCACTTAACCCCAACGTCGTGGTCCTAGCTTATTTTGACCCACTCCTTGGCGGTCCAGAGGGTACGCCGCATCCACAATGGTACCTTCGAGATGCCTTCAGGGAGCACTCATCCGAGTGGGTACAATGAACCCCTCATGGACTTGACCAATCCAGGTTGGAGGGCTATGTGTGTCCAGATTTGCCAGAACGCCTTATCAAAGGGCTTCGACGGACTCGTTCTCGACAACGGTGTTACCTCCCCCAACGTTCTCTGGCCCGGAAGCTGGTCAGGATCAGACAGCCAATGGCAATCGAGCACAATACCTCTCTACAAATCTATAAAACAGGCAGCTGGAAGCAAGATTGTGGTATACAACGGCGCCTACTCCATTCTTGGTTACGTTGATGCTCTCGACGGGTATATGGACGAGGGACTCCCGTTCTATAAGCGGTGGGACAACTCGATTGGATTTGCTCTCGACGCGTCCACTAAGGGCAAGCTAGCCCTTTTTTACGCACAGGGGAACGTATCTGATCGGTACTTCTGCTACTGTTCAGCTCTACTCACCGACGGTCACTTCTTCTACGCCCCGACAGGGATCACATGGTTGAACGATTACGGCATCCAGCTAGGAACCGCCGTAAACAAGGCTGAGAAGATGTCAGATGGCACGTGGCAACGTGACTATCAATATGGCACCGTCGGGTTAATCCAAGCGCTAAGACGGCGCACATTGATCTGAAAACCGGGCAAAACGTGCAGCCCGCTACAACGCCAACCCCCACGCCAACAGCGGCGTTAACGCCAAAAGCTCCGACAACGGTAAAACAAGCGGCGTCAACACCATCGCTGACAAAAACAGCTCCAGCGAAGGCCAAGGCCACCTCGACGCCCCATCTTGTAGCAGCTTCCAAGCAGGCATCTGGTCAGTCAAGTACCTCAGGCTCGAATTCTCCGATAGCTGCGAAAAGCGCGTCTGAAATGCCAGACAATGCCTCGGTGCCTGGAATATCTGTTCCAGCAGCTCAAACGAGCAGCGTTGCAAGCTTACCGCCACAGTCCGTTCTAGAATTCTCGCTGCTTGGGCTTGGAATACCGGCACTTGTCGCTGGGTCGATATACTTGCTGATCAGGCGTAATTGATCTCTACACGGGATCCTTCCTTTTCTTATTTAAGATAAGGCGTCAGAGCTTCGAAACCTCGTCATTATAGGGGCGTTTGCATCGAATCGCTGCGGTTTTGATGTTTTTGTCACGTCGGGCGTATTCGAGGCGATGCGCAGCACTTCGGATACGATGGTCAAATGGACAAAGGTTTATAAACGCATCTTTGCTAATTTATCCAAACGGGTTTTTCAATGCGTATAACCTTGCTTGGTGGCACGGGAAACATAGGAGAGGGGCTTGCGCTTCGCTGGGCTCCAAAACACGACGTTGTCATAGGATCACGAAGCGCTGAAAAAGCTGAGGAAGCGGCTATTTCCTGCGAAGCGCGATTATTGAATGAAGGCATTACGTGTGAGTTGAACGGGGAAGAAAACGCTCAAGCCATAAAACGTAGCGACGTAGTAGTAATCGCACTGCAGTATCAGTTTGCAATCCCTACGGCGGTTGCGATCAAAGATCAGCTAGAGGGTAACGCAATAGTCGTATCTCCGGTCGTGCCAATGACAAGAGATGGGTTCTTGCGCTACGTGCCCGCCGACAAGTATGGAAGCGCTGCCGTCGAGATACAAGCCATTCTTTCGAACAATGATGTCGTTTCAGCGTTTCACACGACGCCTGCGGCGCGCCTGATTGATCTCAAAGATGTGCTCGGTCTAGACGTTCTCGTATGTGGCTCTGAACAACCGAAAGAAACCGTTATGGAGCTGATAAAGGACATAAAGGGGCTTACTCCCTTAGATGCCGGACCGCTTGAAGCGTCATCTATGGTCGAGTCGATAACACCTCTTTTGATAAACGTATCAGCGCGAAATCGCCTGAAGAACAGTTCTATTCGCATAATCGGGCAGAGCATCGAATAAGTAGCTCTACACGCTATGCAAAATCTTTCCGGTCAACGCATCTATTTTCACACGTCTTTTTGAAGACTCCCCCGCGTACAAGACCTCAAGAATCGGCGAGTATATGATATTTGCATCAGTCACCTCACAGCCAGGATACAGTCCTCGTATCAGTCCTTTGAGTTGTTGCTTTGACAGCCTGGGCTTTATGACGTCTTCTGCGCGACCCTCTCTAAGCTTCAAACCATCAGTGCTCTCTGAAACGAGGGTTTTTGGATAGCTTATGTCATAGAGGGAGAAATAGAGCCCATCCTTTATGCCAATCAAGCGCCGTTCTTCCAGCTTCTTCAAGCTCGATTTGACGTTCTTATCGGGCAGAGCTTCGCGCAATTTCGCATAGGTGGTGCCGCTGCTGTCCAATATGAAATCCATCACTTTCAGTTGAGCTGGGCTGAGGTCTGCGAGAAGGTGTAGGTTCTTAGACTGCCGCCGCTCGCCGTTAGGGCTTAGGATATCCCCGGTAATGGCATCAATCAAGATAGTGTAGTCGTTGAACCTCACGCCTAAGAGTCGTTTCTTCATCTCTCGAACGGAAACCGAGAATATTGGCAACATCAGCAGGTTGAAGTCATTGACTCTCTCATCCCTGCCGAAGAACTTCAAGTGCTTGTGCTTCTTGTTACTGTTTAAGGCGCTGAGGACCTTGGTTTCGTCGAATGGTATATAATCAACCTTCTTACTTCCCGTCGTCGTATCAAGAGCGAGTCGTGCTCGCATGTGCTCGGTCTTGTCCAAATCCTGTGCTGCGCGAACGCCACCGTGCGGTTTGAGGTCCGATGCGTACTCGGTCTGACGTTGAATGGTGGGGGTCGCCCCTCCGTGGCGCGTGTTCCGCTGCCGCACTTTGATGAACGAAGGATCAGCGATAGCTCCTTGGACGTAAAACTGTCCCGGTTCAAGTGCTGTCAGCTGGCGTGCATCATCCATCGAGGAGAAAAATATACGCACCGAATCGATATCGTTTTTTAACGTCAGTTTTCCGATGAACACGTTGTTGCACTGGCTCAAAACGTTCTTGTTGACCAAAGCAGGCCTCTGCGTGGCAAAAAGAATACCAAGGCCCCGCTTTCTGCCTCTTCTGCTCATTACCTGCAAGATATCGAGTCCGCGTCCTCTCTGCGGAACGTAAATGTCAGCCTCTTCGACGATGACTAAGAAAGGGTTCTGCCGATGGCGCCCCTCTCGGAACATGTCGGTGGCAACCTGATAGACGATTCCTAAGAACTTATCTATGACCTTTGGATCAGTCTCGGAAACGTCGAGGACTATTCTTTTTGACTCTTCGATGATTTTTCGGACCCGCTCTTCGTCGGTCGAAATGCCTTCAATCTCATCAATTACATCGATGTTCTTGTAGCCGGAGAGCCCAGCGTATTCTCCTTCAGTATCGATCACGACGAATCCGAGATTACTCGCGGCAAGTTCTTCGCAGATCACACTGACGAGATAGCTTTTGCCGCTTCCGCTTTGGCCGATAACGGCGCTTCGTTCAGTTACAAGATACCCTGGGTCGATGCTGAACGTCTCTCCGATGTGGAGCTCCATTGGTTTCAACATGGCTTATTTGTCCGATATAAGCTTAGTGTAATGCGACAAAATCTATCTAGGACCTTTTTGACCTAAACTCCTGCTCAAATCTTAGCGCGCGAGCTGAATCGAGTTTTGGAAAGCCGATCCTACGAGTAATTGCGGGAGGCCACCAAGGTAACAATATCGTTATCCAAGAGCACGTGGGTTAGCCCGACGCGCTGCCCCGCGTGTCTCGCACTCGTACCCCACACTTGAGCGTATCTAAATCGTCTGGAGATACGTGCGTGCATGAGGTTACAGACCTCTTCGACCGTGGAGTTACGGCGCAAAATCAGTGGGTTCTCCATATCTGCCGCTTTGCCCGGGGGTTTTAGGTACACCCGTATGAATCTCAGTTTTTCAAAGATCAGGTCTTTTAGGCCTTCGATGTTGATGCCGTGCTCCGCGGAAATGTGAACGTCCCCAAACGTTGCTGACCCAGAAGACTGATCTATCTTGTTTACAACCGTTATTGCAGGTACGAAAAGTCTGCCCGGTATTAGGGCATCGACAAATCGATCGACACCGATGTCTTCTTTGAGAATGACGTCCGCGTTATGGATCTTGAAGTCATGTAAAATCGCTTTTATCGTAGCTTCGTCGATTTCAGCAGCATTGGGAGTCCCGCTAATCGTAACCCCCCCGCGAGGTTTCTTGATTATCGCTACGCTTGGAGGGCTTTGATTTATCCTGATTCCTGCGTCATGCAATTCTTTTTTGACTACTTCGACTTGATATTCGCAGAAAACGTCGACCACGATCAATATTAGGTCCGCGCTTCTCACAACTGAAATTATCTCTTTTCCTCTGCCTTTTCCGACTGCTGCGCCGCCTATCAGCCCTGGTACGTCCAAGACTTGTATGTGCGCGCCTTTGTGCACCATAGAGCCGGGGATAACATTCAGTGTCGTGAAATCGTAAGCTCCAACTGGCGATTTTGCGTTTGTGAGCGCGTTGAGTAGGGTTGACTTTCCCGCAGACGGATATCCAACTAACACACAGGTAGCGTCACCGGACTTTCGTGGAGCAAATCCGGTTCCCTTATGCGAACCTCTAGGCTCTCGCTTCTCCTTAAGCCGCGCAAGTTTCGCTTTTAGCCGACCGATGTGGAGTTGTGTCGCTTTGTTGTATGGTGTCTCGCGTATCTCCGTTTCTATTTCGCTGATTTGCTCTTCTATACTACTCACACGATCTCCTGATCGTTTCACAGTCATCAACGTCTTCAGCGAATGCAGAGGGGAGGCCGCATATCTTTGAAAAAAAGTTAGGCTTTGCTTCGCGAGTGAACTTTCGTGTTCACCAAAACAAACTTCGTTCTCTCTCCTCGGATAGCGACGAGATAGACATGCGGCTCATTTGATGCCATGCATTCCATCCATTTCTTATGCAACGTCCCTTCTGAGGAAATGGGGGGCGATCCGTTTCTCGCGCGAAGCTCGTTGATGCAGTATACAAAATCTGACTCAGATAAGCGAGCGACCTTAGATTTCATGCCGATGTTGCGAGGCCACCATACTTGCAGCTCTTGCCTTATGTCGTTTATGAAGCTGACATTCGGCATCTTGCTGTCAAGACTCTCAATGACTTCGATCTCACAATCTCCGTCATCTAAGCCATAATAGCATTTCGCCACGAATTTGGCCAGCTCTCGGTCGCGTTTTCCCAAAAATAAGTCCCATATTAAGATTTGCGATCAAAGTATTTCAACGTTGCGTAATAAGTCGCAGCTGACACGTGTTTCTCGTGTTTAACAACTGTGAGTCGCGTTTTTCAAAAAAAGTGTCTGCCAACCGAGGATTGAAATCGAACGCAGTTTGGTTGGCACCTCGGAAGAAACAACGCTTTTGCGTTGGTGATCGTCACAATAGAGGCCGGTTTCCCCTCAAGCAAATGAATGCGTGGCTCCTAACGAGAAGACGCCAAAGTAGAGGCTCGTGTCGCTTCCTGCGTCATTCGACGGCAGACGTTGAAACCTGGTGCGCGTGTTGCATGAGTAGCTCTAGCCACTCATCGAGCAGCGAACAGTACTCTGGATTACATACTTCGTGGCATCCTATACACGGAGCTATCTTGCCTTGCGCTAAGAGTAGATCGTGCTTGTTTTTTTCGCTTTGTGTAGCGTTCACGGCTTAGCACCTTTCTCAGGTATCGACCAACCTAGCTGCGGTCACAAGGGAGGTTAGACAATGTGCCACTGGAGCATCGGCTGTTCTCTCAAAGCAGGTTCATGTAATTTCGAGCTAGTCGTTTACGGGGTTTAGAAGAATGATGTTGTTGCCGCGAAGTACGACCGATCCTAGAACTCGGGACTTTTGTCCATCAATAACTTCCGTGGTGTTTGTAAGATGCAAGTTTAGATAGTCATCTGCACTCATCAATAGGCCTTCGAGCACGCATTTTTCGCCCTTCATCTCGACTTGGATCTTGGAACCAACCAGATTTTGAACCTTCTTTGACGGGAACAATTTGAATCCTCACTTAAAATTGGCTTTTCCGATACTTTAATATTTTGTTCGTCTTTTTTCGACGAAAATTCTCCACAAAACTTCAGTTGTCTTAGTTCAAGCCTAATTGTAGCCACACCAAGTCCGACTTTCGCGGATTAGCTCGCGAAGAAGGAGCATTACTATCCGTAAAGCACGAAGACGATGACTGCGGCACAGGAGAACAAGATGATTGATGTATTGGCTAAAGGGCTGTCGTACTTGCACAGGTGCGCTGAAAAACGGTGACGGCTGAGCGGCCAAAGCAGCGGACAACCTGACACCGTCAGCGAATCGAGAAGGATATGGCTTGTAACGGCCGCTGTGACAGCCGGTATGACGATTAGATCGAGTGGCGGGTATGGCGAGAGCAGGACGTAGGAAAGACATGCGCACGCAGTTGCGGTGAAGATCGAGTGCGAAAATCCACTTCTGTGACCGATGAGTCGTAGCGGCAGACGCGCGTCGAAGTCAGGAAGTGACCCCAGCAGCAGCGAAACTGTGGCAGACAGCAGCAAGAACAACTTGTTTGTCGCGGTCGGGGGGAGTGCGATCTCGCTAACGACGATGCAGAAAGCGAAAGCGAAAATCGAGTGTGTTAGGGCTTTCACAACACCACGTTGTTAGCAGCTTTCGTTAAGTAAATATATGGTCGTGCGTGACTGTAGGTAGCAGCGTGTGCTGCTCGGATGAGCAGTTTTGCGCTCGTATAGAAAGTAGCTATAGCCCGGTAGTGTAGCGGTCAATCATGTGAGACTCTGGATCTCACGACCACGGTTCGAATCCGTGCCGGGCTATCTGTGTTCAAGTGAGTGGTTCGAGTCGCAGCTTCCCGCGCGTACGCTCCCACTCCTCGAGAGGGATGCTGTACTTATTTTCGATGGAATCTCGGTAGCAGGGGCCACTATTGTACGCACAAAATGGGATGATTAGTCCGCCAGGGACTGCATAATGAATACCGCAACGCTTGACCCGTTCCACGTCGTAGTTATAGGCGTCCATGAAATGCATGCCGCCGATAAAAAGAGTATGCTTATGAAAGTCTCCGAGCGCTTTGTAGTCGTGCGTCAGCAAGACCGTCTTGATCAATCCCTTAAACTGAATGGACTTCGGCTGTTTCTCCTCGTTGACGACCGAATTTAGTGCTAGCAGCCCTCGCATAAGCGCTGCCGGCTTGCGCAGCACACCGCCATTATTCAGTTTGTTCGCAATCTTCTGGGTAAGCTCAAAGAATTTGTCAACGTCCACGAATCTGTTTATCGGGATAAGTTTCCCGTCCTCGATGAACAAGTAAGTGGCGATGCCACAGTGCGGATGGGTGCTGAACTCGATCTGAGGGGCTCCTGTGTACGCCTCAATGAGTTTTGAGATCGAAACGACACACGGCACGGGATAAAAGTCGTCAGCCTTTACTTGTCCGCCCGTCTGCTGTTCTATGTTAAATGCGAGATCAGGTAAGGTAAACCTTTGTGCGTTTCGCACGGCTGGTGCCAAATCGCTCGCAGCGCCGGTGAACGCCATTGGTTGGAAGTTGACCCCTCTGATTACGTCCACGTTTTGAGCTGCAAAAAGGATTATGCTGCCGATTTCGTGTTCATTCAGCCCGCGACCGATCGTAGGAACCAGCACTACGCCTTGGCCGGCCTCTCTGCAGTTCTCGATAGCCTTCTTTTTGAGCTCGATGAAACTGTCGGTCTGCTTGGATACGCCGTTGAATTGAAGATATACTGTGCTCAGCCCGGCGCGTCTAAGCCTGCCTGCGAGTGTTTCATCTCTTGCTAGCCTGATACCATTAGTAGCAATTTGGGTCTGAATAAAGCCCATATCAACCGCCATTTTAATGATCTCTGGGAGATCGTCCCTCAGCGTAGGTTCGCCGCCCGAAAACTGCACGGCAAGTGTCGGAACAGGTCGTTCCTCGCGCAGTGTTGTAAGCATATCTCTAAGTTGCTCGAAGGTCGGTTCATAGACGTAACCCCGTGCGTGTGCATTAGCAAAACACCATTCGCAGCGCAAGTTGCACCGGTTGGTGACATCTACGTTTGCGAGACACGTCGACGTCAGATGAACATCGCAGAGACCGCATTCGAGTGGGCATGCGTCGTGAAGCGTCAGTTGTGGGTTCTGTACCCCTTTTCCAGCGTACGAAAAGCGCTCAGCCTTGTGGTACATCTCTGCGCTGGACCAGTACAACTCGTCGAACACGCCGTGATCAGGACATCTCTTCCCCATCCACACCTGGCCGTCCTTCTCGTAGATGGTAGCTTCAATGGGCTTCAGGCATTCGTGGCATAAGGAGGTCGTTCTCTTAGGTAATGTGACGGGCGCTTCATAAATTGACATGCAGTTCTCCGGCGTTTCCTTATTTCCTGATAAAGCTTCTATTTTGTTACTATTATTATTTTGTGCTTTGAGGTGCGGGTGCAGAGCGGCAGTTGCACCGTGCTCCTTGCGATTACGGACCAATTTGACCGCCGGAGACAGATTTAATATGTATGATGCGCCTTTCGCAATGCAATGCTTGCGCTCATTATTGATGCCCTGTGGCTGATGCTCCCTGCATACGTGCCTAACTCGAGTGCCGTCCTATTTGCGGGAAAAACTCCTCTCGATCTTGGTCGGAACTTTGTCGACGGAAGAAGGGTTTTTGGACCGGGCAAGACGTTTAGGGGGCTAATCGGCGGGACGTTGTCGGGAATCGCAGTGGGTCTGCTCTTACAACTCATCAAAAACAGCACGCAGGTCGGCGTGCCCTCATTTGAGCCTGTTTTGGTGGTAGTCACTTTATCATTAGGGGCGATGCTCGGAGACCTCACTAAGAGCTTCTTTAAGAGGAGGCTGGGGATGGATAGGGGGGACCCGCTTCCTATTGCCGATCAGCTCGACTTTGTCATCGGTGCGTGGGTGCTCACATATGTTTTTTTTCGCGGCTGGTTCACCCTCAACTTTACGCTCCCCGTAATGGTTGTCGCCCTGATCGTAAGTCCGCTCTTGCATCTCGCCGTCAACTTCATCGGGTTCAAGCTTGGCAAGAAAAAGGAGCCGTGGTAACTAACAGAGCAGCTTTAACAGCAAGGCCTTGTGAGCGTGCAATCGGTTTTCCGCTTGATCAAAAACGGCTGAATGTGGTCCATCCATCACTTCGTCAGTGATCTCCTGCCCCCGGTGAGCGGGAAGACAGTGGAGAACGATAGCGTCGCTCTTTGCCGCATCGAGCACCTTGCTGTCAATGCGGTACTCAGAGAACGCGCGCGCACGTAGTGCAGAGGCTGCTTCGTCTCCCATGGAAACCCAGGCGTCCGTATATAGAACATCTGCAGCGGAGGCTGCTTGGAGCGGATCGCGTAGGATTCTCACAGCGGACAGCTGCTGACCTCTGCGCAGAATCTCGCCGTCCGGTTCATAACCAGGTGGGCATGCGACGTCAACGCTCATACCCATCAGCGCGCACGACAGTATTGCTGAATTGCAGACATTATTTCCGTCTCCAATCCACGCGAGTTTCATACCGCTGAGCGCCCCCTTCTTTTCATAAATCGTCATCAGGTCTGCGAGTAGCTGACAAGGGTGCTCGATATCCGAAAGGGCGTTAATCACAGGGACTGAGGCGTTTTTGGCCATGTCAATGACCGTTGAATGGCTGTTCGCCCGCATGATGATACAGCTCAGATACCTCGAGAGCACGCGCGCCGTATCCGCAGTCGTCTCCCCTCGTCCCAACTGAAGATCATTCCAGTTCAAGTAGATAGGGTATCCGCCCAACTCGACCACCGCAACCTCAAACGCCGTTCGCGTTCGAGTCGAGGGTTTTTCAAATATCATCCCTAGAGTCTTGTGCTGTAAACCGTTCGAGAATATCCCTTTTGATCGTTCTCCTTTGAGGCGGATGGCAAGCTGGAGGATCTCAAAGATTTCATCTTTCGTTAAATCGCCTATAGAAATAAGATTCTTCATTATGGATCCTTTCGTGGGGCAGTTCTTAGCTACTCGCCCCTGATGCGCTTCATGTGCTCAACGCGACTCTGCACCAGCTCTTTTGTCCCGATGTCGTGCCGCGCAAATACATCACCCTTTATAAACTGAAGTGCTCGCTCTGCTTGTTGCTCGGCATTTTCTATCGTCTCTGCTACACCGAGGACTGCCAAAGCTCGAGATGTGGTGGTGACGATCGTGCCGTCGCGGTCATCGACGCTTGCAAAAAACAGCGCGGCATCGATGCGATCCTTATCGATGGTGATCTCCGTTGGCTTGGGGTTCGTTGGATAGCCGGCCGGCACAACATATTTGCAGACCGTGGCACGAAGTTCGTAATCAGCCTGCTTCAACGTGCCATCAATAGCCGATTCTGCGAGCTCGATGAAGTCGGATCTAAGGAGTGGAAGAATGTTCATCGCCTCGGGATCCCCGAATCGACAGTTGAACTCGATAACCATGGGTCCCGTTTGTGTAAGCATGAATTGGCCGTACAAGATACCTTTGAATGTAATACCCTCACGTTTCATAGCGTTTACCGTATCTTGCATTATGGTTACAGCAGCGCGATAGTCGTCTTCGTTCATGAAAGGCAGGACATAAGACTTGTCTGTGTAAGAACCCATGCCTCCCGTGTTCGGTCCTAGGTCGCCTTCAAACGCGCGCTTGTGATCTTGAACCGCTGGTGCGGGTGCTAACACGTTCCCGTCAACGAATGCTTGCACCGTGAATTCTTCCCCAGATAGGCACTCTTCAATGACCACAGACCCTCGAAGCGTCTTTAGGTAGTTTTTGCCCTCAGAATAGCTATTGACTACTACAACACCTTTTCCTCCAGTCAAACCAACTGGCTTGATTACTAACTCTTCTTCATCGATGTTGTCTTTGATGAAGCGATCTGCGGCACTTAAATCGTCGAACAGCGCATATTTAGGGCATCCTTTGATGCCTTTTTCGGACATGAAAGAGCGGGCCCACCCCTTATCGGATTCGATTAAAGCTGCCTTTCGCGTAGGTCCAAAAGCGCGCACACCGCGGTCGTCGAGCACATCCACGATCCCCTCTGCCAGGGGTGCCTCAGGCCCGATCACCACCAGATCGGCGCGGCGGGCGTAATCTGCCACCTTCTCTAGGTCAGTTTCGTTGACGAGGAGGTAATCGTCGCATAATCTGGCGATGCCTGGGTTTTTGTACTTCATTGCGGCGTAGAGCGTCGGCTCTTTGACGCTCCGGGCAATGGCCATCGCCATGGCGTGTTCACGACCGCCTGAACCTACTAGCAGGACCTTCATGTTGTGGGGGGTAAGTCATTTTCCGATAAAAAGCTATGCAGATTAGGGATACAGACACATATTAGCCAAATAACATATTAATGTTCAGCCCTGTTCGCCAGCAACGGCTATATGAGCTGTTAATCCCGAATAAATTAATCAAAAGCAAAAATCGGAACTTTTATAGATCATCACGACCGCCTATGTTTGGGGCCCTCGAAACAATTTTAACGAGACGGTTGAATGTGCGGCATAGTGGGATGTATAGGCAACCGAAGTGTTACGCCACTCATAGTTGAGTCACTGAAACGGCTCGAGTACCGAGGTTATGATTCAGCAGGCATTGCCACGCTAAACGGCGCGGAAATTGATATAACGAAAACAGAAGGAAAGATCTCCGATCTTGAAAATATTTTAAGTTTGACGAACAATGCCTGTGTTGGAATCGGTCACACCCGCTGGGCTACCCACGGGATTCCATCTTCCACCAACGCGCACCCACACGCCGACTGCAGTGGCAGTTTCGCCGTGGTTCACAACGGCATCATCGAGAACTTTCAAGCTCTGAAAGATGAACTTACGAGCAAAGGCCACATTTTCAGCTCTGACACGGATACTGAAGTGTTAGCACACCTCTGTGAAGACTGCTACAATGGCGACCTTGAACGCGCCGTGCGGCAGGCGCTGCTGCGCGTCGAAGGCTCATATGCCCTTGCGGTCATATCAGACAATGAACCGGAGGTCATCGTTGCCGCGAGAAAGGATAGCCCACTGATCGTGGGATTGGGAGAGGGGGAGAACTTCCTCGCGAGTGATATTCCAGCAATCAGGAAATACACGAATAAGGTCATTTACATTAACGATGGCGAAATCGTCCGTCTTACCAGAGACAACGTGACCGTATCAACATTACAAGGTTTGAATGTTGAGAAGACCATAACAATCGCCGATGGAAGCATCCAAGACGCGGAGCGGGGGGGTTACGAGCACTTTATGCTCAAGGAGATCCACGAGCAACCTAAGGCGTTACGGGAGACCATGGAAGATCGCTTGTGCGAGCTCGAGGGTAGCATCGATTTTAAGGAACTTCGCCCGCTCGAAGATGAGATTAAAGATATAGAAAGCATTACCATCATCGCCTGTGGGACTTCGTACCACGCCGGGATCCTCGGAAAGTACGCGCTCGAGGATTTGCTGCGAATCCCGGTCAAGGTAGAGTACAGCTCTGAGTTTCGCTATAACAACTTCTTGTCGGGCAAAAGATCCCTGGCAATCTGCATCAGTCAGTCAGGTGAGACCGCAGATACGCTCGCCGCGATGAACGAGGCAAAGTCGCAAGGCTACCTAACGATCGCGATAACAAACGTGGTCGGAAGCACGATTACGCGAAAAGCCGATGAAATTCTGCTTACGAAATCGGGAATAGAGATTGGCGTCGCGGCCACAAAAACTTTTACGGCGCAGATACTTACGCTTTACATGTTCGGCGTCTACGTGGCGCGATTGAAGAAGCTCATCGACGTTGAGACGTCACGCAATATCATAACCTCAATGAAGTCGGTGCCGGGCCTGATCGAGTCACTTCTTGACAACATTAGCAACATCGAAAAAACTTCCTCTCGAATTTGCGAAGCGGATTGCTGCTATTTCATCGGGCGTGGGCTTAGCTATCCCATCGCGCTTGAAGGCGCACTTAAAATGAAAGAGATCTCCTACATCAAAGCCGAGGGATTTCCGGCAGGAGAGCTAAAACACGGCCCACTTGCTCTTATCACCGCGGACACCCCCGTCATCGCCATAGTGCCGAAAGGCAAGACATATTACAAAACGCTCGGCAATATAAAAGAGGTAAAGGCGCGAAACGCCTTCGTCATTGCGATCGCGAACGCATCTGACGACGAGATCGTCAAATATGTGGACTCTGTGATCAAGATACCGGATGTCGACGAATTGTTCTCGCCAATGCTCGCTGCAGTCGCGCTCCAGTTACTCGCGTACTATTCAGCTAAATACTTAGGCGCCGAGATCGATCAGCCGCGCAATCTCGCCAAGAGCGTTACGGTTGAATAACTACTAACGCATCGAGTTTGGTATGCAAGTCTGACCACACTGAGTATTCGATTGGTCGTATTACGGCCATATCAATGTCATTTTACACACCGAGGACGACTGTTTGTAGTTATGCAAAAGACTGTGCCTGGACGGGCTCTAAATCACCCTGCTATTGGTACCAGACTCGTAATTCACGGGCCCGAACTCATAGACTCTGGAAAAATCGCTGATATCGTAGAAGCTTTGCGCGCCCTTGGACCATTGCGTGTGCTCGCTGGAGGTACAATAGCCCGCGTCGCGGCCTTAGATAAGCATCTGACGTTCGTTGATACCTCTCAAAATATACACACAAGCGACGCACTCAACCACGTTTCAGATAGAGAGGTACTTGTTCTTGCTAATTGCGGCAAAACTTCTGAAACAGGACGCGTCTTCGGCCAGATAGTATCGTCGCGCGTGCGACGTTCTGTCATCCACGTGGAGCGACCAGGCTTAATCGACGGGAGTGTTCTCCTTTGGCGGGGCGCTGACGGGGATACGTCCCGCGACGTTCAGTACGTCGCTAGGCATTTGTCGGATCGCCTATCGCTTAAGCTCGTCAAAAAGCAAAAAAGAGAGTTGTCCGTGGAGCAGACCGATGAAGTTGTTACGCGGCGCATCTACGGCGCTAGGCTAGGGGAACCGTTGTTGGTGCAGGGAATGGTCGTCGGGACAGTGGTTGATGAGGACGTTGCGGTCATCGTGCAACGAGGCAGAATTGTCGACATTGTAGGCGTTGCTACGAAAGCCCACGGGCTTGAGAAAATTGGCAATATTGACTTGAGCACCGCGTATGTTAAGACCGGACACCTCAGAGCGAGTAATGAAGCGTGCGTTCAACGCTCGATGGTGCCTGCGCGCGCGTTACAACGCGGTTCGGTGACATTTGTCAACCACCGCGCAGACCAAACCTTGGAATCTGTCAATGAAACAACGATTTGTGCCATTATTGTCGGAGACGATACTACCTCAATCTGCGGCGACATCTTGTCGCGGGCTGGCGTTCCCATCATTGGTATCACTGATGGTGACGGAGATGGACTCTACTCGGGCACGTACGAGGTTGCGGGTTCGCTTGTTTTGCGTCTTTGCAATGCGAGCGACGACGATATAGGCTTCTTGCTTGAGCGAAGCGGGGAGCTAGACGGCGGAGACTATACTTTGGCCCGGGTTATCGAAATTGTCACGAATTTTTTGCATGAAACAGGAGTTGTTTGGCAGTACGCTTCGTACGAAAAATGACTTGGATTGATGAGGATGATTGCTCTGCGCATCTGCGCATTTGCGTCCGAATCCTGTCTTACTTTTCAAAGATGTCTAGTTGGGCAAGGGAGGAACCGAAAGGTGGCGACCAGCGCGCTTCTAGTGATGAACACCCTGTCAAGAGTAGACGTTCTTTTACAGTCGCGCCTCAAGAAATGAATCCTGCTTGCAAGCTGGCATCTAAATCTCGTGAGATATCGTAGCGTGAAGCACGAAAGCGCGCGTTAAATAGTGAAGATCGTGGCAGCGATGATCGAAGCGAATCGTGCAACAAGCTGGATGGATCGAAAAATGGCTCATTAGTTAATAACGGCTTTGTTCGTGCACATATATCGGTGAATTAGAAATATTCGTGTAGGGAGTAGCGGCAGTTGCCTGCCATACTCCCTACATAAACGCCCTAGAACGGTCTAGATTTTATACTATTAGCGTCAATAAAATTCATCTTATCTCTCTAAATGCACCAAAAGGAGGTTACTAGTTTGGCCAATGTAGTTGAAATCTCGCCGTGTACTCGTGTCGAAGGGCACGCCAAGTTAGTTCTAGAGACAAACGATGACGGCATAGTGGAAAAAGGGAACTACTTCAGCATTACACCGGTCAGGAATTTTGAGAAGTTCCTTATCGGCAAGCCGATGGAGTTCGCCCCACTGGCAACGTCGCGGATATGTGGCATCTGCCCTATCTCTCACTCGTGCGCTTCGGTAGAGGCTGTGGAGGACTCAATCGGCGTTGAGCCCCCAAAGGACGGCATGATATTACGAGAACTGGCTGCCATTGCTAACAAAATGCACAGCCATCCGCTTCATAACATTTTAATTTTCCCGGATTTCGGGTGCGGTGTCGGCTTTGACAAAAACGTCTACGCAGACGCCATGAAGCGCTGTCAGGGAATGAGAAAAATCGCCCAGAACATCATAGATGTGGTTGGCGGAGAGGGCCTACACGCGCCTGACATCGTCATAGGCGGCATGGAACATAACATCAGCGATCTCGCAAGAACGAAATTGCAGAGCAGTCTGCGGACCTACGAGCAGCTTTCAAACGAACAGACCGACTTCATGATGGGGCTGATCAAAGACTCTGACTATCCGTCTGACATGGGGCTGCACGAATACGACGTGTTTGCTTCGGACTTGACTTACGGCGACAGAACGGCCTTCCCGTGGGAAACGTTCAATGAGGAACAGCCGAACAACTGGTACAGCTCGCTTGAAGTCGGACAAGAGGCAAACAATACCATATGCCTTGTCGGCGGCGAACCCGTAGAAGTCGGCCCTCGCGCGCGCGCGGTCACGTTCAAGGGATTCACTGAGAGAGGCGCACTGGCCATCCAAAAGGCTCGGCAGCGTGAACAAGGCACGCTTGTTCATCGAGCAGAGAACCTTCTCGATGAGCTCAATACGAGCGGCGTAACAAAGGAACCGTGTGCCGGTCGCGGCGACAACGAACTTGGAATCGGAATCAACGAAGCAGCTCGTGGCTCGAACGTTCACATGGCGCGGGTCAAGGACGGCAGGATTACTTACTACAACTGCATCGTTCCGACGACGTGGAATTATCCAACGATTAGTAAAGCAATGGAAGGGGACCACTACAAGTACGCGGAAGTCATCGTACGGCTGTACGATCCGTGCAACTCGTGTGCAACGCATATGATCGTGCTGGATCCAGAAAAAGCCATCATTCAGAACAAGATGATCTGAAGTGAGCGAATCGATTTGCGACGCTGAGGCGGTTATCGCCTGCTGTGGAAACCCACTGTACGGTGACAACGGCTTCGCGACGTCCTTAGTTCCTGTTCTAAAGCAGAAATTGAATGGCGCAACTCGACTGAAGGTCGTGGACGTCGGCAGAGGGTACTTCTTGTTTGGAATTTTTGAATGCAAGAAGCTCGTGCTGGTTGATTCGATTGACTTCGGTGGCGCTCCAGGAGAGCTAAAGAAGCTTTCAATAGACGACGTCGACGAGAACCGTTACGCGGACCATCAATGCTGGCAGACGTCAACACCACTTAACGACTTGAAAGAACGATGTGACGTCACTATCATTGCGTGCCAGCCGAAAAGTCATACGCAAATCGAATTTGGACTTACAGAAGAAGTCAAAGGATCGATTCCTGATGCTATGGAGCTAATCCAAAAGGAAGTAGAGGAGTATTTATGAGCCCGTTTTGGAAGAAAGAGAAGAAATCTGACGCCGAAAACATCGCGGAGATGCAGACGGCCAGCCCTCCGACTTTAGAAGTGAAAACGGAGGCCGTCCAACCGGAGATAACAGTAAAGCCCGCAGAAGCGGAGGCGGAGGTGAAAGAAATGGCTGCTGCAAAGCCGAAGGTGCTAACGGCAGTGATGAGTGGATGTACAGGATGTCTAATATCGCTAACCGACAACTACGACATTCTTCTTGATTTGCTCGACGCGATAGACTATCGTTATGAGACCACGCTTGCAGACGTACGACAGATCCCCGATGACCAAATGGATATTGCCATTGTTCACGGTTCTATTTGTCTGCAAGACAAGAGACAAGTTGACGACATACGCAAGATTCGACAGAATTCGACATTTTTAGTCGCCATGGGCGGTTGTGCCAGCTCAGGCTGCGTGACTCGATACAGTGTAGGCGGACAATCGGCGACGCCGTCGCAGGAGTCGTTCGTTCCCGTCGCGAACCTCGTTAAAGTCGATTTCGCGCTTCCTGGATGTCCTACTGGTCCAGAGGTGATCGCTAACACGATACTCGCAGCGGTAGGTGCGGATCTCGAGTATTTGAAGCCCCTTGCCGAACTTGCGGGATTTGCGTGCGGCTGTGACCTACTGACAAAAATCATCGGAAACGGACTGTGCATCGGGTGTGGCACCTGTGCCATGTCGTGCCCAACGCGGGCGATTGACATGGTCTACGGGCGTCCGCACGTCAACCAGGAGCTCTGCATAAAATGCGGAGCGTGCCATGCGCAATGTCCGAGGAGCTTCGAGCCGACCTTTGAAATGATAGAGAAGCGCCTCATGGGGGTGGAGTGAATGGTTCTAGGTAAGTACCTCGACGTTATGACGGTTAAGACGACGGACAAGACTCTTCAGAAGTATTCACAAGACGGCGGCATAGTCAGCGCCCTTTTGATCCACGCTCTTGAAACAGGCGTGATTGAAGGCGCGGTCGTCGCTATGCCGACCGACGAACCTTGGAATCCGGAGCCCTACGTCGCCACTACGCCTGAGGAGATTATCGCTGCGGCCGGCACAAAATACGTGCTGTGTCCACTCAACAACGCGCTGAAGATTGCGGCACGTGAGCAGGGCCTCGATAAGATCGGGATGGTCGGAATGCATTGCCTAACCTATGCGGTCCGAAAGATGCAGCTCTATCCGTTTGGAGCGCGTCATCTGCCTAACAAAATGGCACTGCTTCTCGGCATATTCTGCACTGAGAATTTCAGCTACACGGGAATTAAAGCGATCGTCGAAGAGCTTCACAAGGTAAATATTGAACATGTCCAAAAGATGGATGTTTCACACGGCAAGATGATCGTCACATCCGCCATGGGCGAGCGGGTTGAAGTCCCAGTGAAACTTACCCACAGTTACGTTCAGCCGGGTTGTTATATATGTCCCGATCTGACCGCGCGAACTGCGGACATCTCGACAGGATCGATCGGCTCGCCTGACGGGTGGTCGACCGTCATGCCGCGGACCAAAGTCGGAAAGGACCTGTTCCAAAGCGCGGTCGATATGGGCCTGTTTGAGACCAAGCCAATAGATCCCGGCAAATTCGGCATGGAAATGCTGACGAGGCTCGCGCAAAACAAGTGGGATCGCTCTGAGAAAACCAGGGCGGAAAGAGCGGAAATTGGACTTCCAAATCCGTTCTAACCCCCTCTTTTTTTATTTTTTGCAAACTTTTATATTTTTTAAATTATAATACTGGTTAATGGAATTGCCGCGCTGATAGGAGATGTATGGAGCTGCTCGCAGACGTGGGAGGGAAGCCCGGGGTTGATTGTCGCGGGTTTTGCAGCTACTGCTACTTTAAGAAGGTAAAAGATTTTAAGCCATTTGGGTGCCGCTTCTGTTCACCCCTCAGCGAGGGCTGTGACTACTGCGGAAGAGCGATTGCAGAGAAGTACGCGGGGTTTAAGCCACTTTTACGCGTTGCGCAAGATGTCCACGCTACCCTCAAGATGAGCTCAAAAGACCCTGAAAAGGTCACGATTAGTGGCGGCGGGGACGTCAGCTGTTACCCCGATTTACTCGAGCTGGCCGAGTTACTCGCCAGCCTCCAAGTCCCGATCCATCTTGGGTACACAAGTGGCAAAGGCTTCGACAGCCCGCAAGCTGCTGAAAAGCTAATCAATAATAACGTGCGCGAAGTGTCATTTACTGTTTTTGCGACCGACCTTGGCTTGCGCAAACGCTATATGGCAGACCCCACCCCTGAGGCTTCACTTCAATGCCTCTCGACCTTTTGCGCGTCCTCTGACGTTTATGCCGCCGCAGTAATCGTACCTGGGATCAACGACGGCGACGTTCTCAGAAAAACATGTGACGATCTTGAGGGCATGGGTGCACGGGGTTTGATTTTGATGCGGTTTGCGAATCACACGAAGGAGGGGTTAATTCTTGGGAATGCGCCCATAATGCGCGACATTGAATCTCAGCCAATGGAGAGCTTCAAGGAACTAGTTAGCAGTATCAACGACCGTTATAAGCTGCGAGTGACCGGTACCCCGCTGTGGGACCCTGAAATCGGATCACCTTTCTACGTGGCAAGCAATCCTGAAGCGCACCTGCCGAGAACTGAGAAGCACGCCACCGTAATCACGGGAGCCGCAGCCGGGCCGTATCTTCGTTCCATATTTCAGCGGATAGCGCCAAACGTCAACGTTGTGAGCACAGAAAAAGAGATCGCTTGCCTCATCACGCTCGACGACATTCAGAAGCTGAATTTGGCGGATATGACTGAGACGGTCCTCATTCCCGGTCGGGCAATGGTGCACGACAAGGCTGCTACGGCGGCGCTGCGCGCCGACGGAGTGCACCGAATTGTGCGGCGAGGACCCGAGCAACTCACAGTCGATGGCGAGATGAGCATAGGCCTGAGGCGCGAAGAAGTCTTGAGACGTGAGGTAGCAAGCTTCAAGGAACTAATTCGGACGATCAATGCGATAGGGACGTGAGGCAGCCTAGAAATCGCCCGAGCACAGTCAATTTGCTTGCCCCGGGTGTGTACAACCCGGGGGCCTTCAACTAGAGAGCAAATCCCGCGACCGATCTCGTTTTGATTTTTAAGATAAGATATTCACGCATAAACGAAGGTCTAACTTCTGCTACGTCTGAGAGGGTCGGACCTTCAATGAATTTCACATTCCGTATTTTTTCGTAGTACTCGTCGTAAGGAAGCTTAATCCGCATACCATCTAAATGCATCGTAATCGGCGTGGGAGAGAGGCTTTCACCAACTTCTGGAATCTGTTGTGTGATCTCGTCCATGAGGCGGAAGGGGCTCACCGATAGTGGGTCCTTCTCAAGCTCTTCGCGTCTCTCATCTAGAGCCTTGCTGATCATTCCGACGATGCTATCGAGGATTGCGAACTCATATTCTCGGTGAAACCCTTTCGCGCGTCGTCCTATTCCCCCGATGTACGCATACGCGTAGGGAACTGCCTCGCATTCCGGGCCTCCAGTTACTATTATGGGGACGTCAAGATCCTCATAGAGCTGATATTTAACGTCTGTTATGCAACTTAGGAAATCCCCAAGAATAAACAGCGCCAAATCGTGCTCATTTATCAGCCCGCGCTCGCTCTTTGTCAGCTGTGCCGCGCGCCGTCCCACTCCTCGAGCCAGGCCAATGATATTCGTCTTTGCGCCGTTCCTTCGAAGATACTCTGCGATATCGCACGTCGGATGGGGCATGTGGTGATAGGCGAGACTCGGTGCGACAACGGCGATTTCGGTCCCGATGAGAGGTGCCCGAGTGATCGTTCCTAAGAGCTCTGCCGCTTTTTGCTCCACTGCGCTTATATCGTCAGCTGGAACGAGTATCAAGAGCACGACTTCGAGCTGCATGACGTTCTTTTGCAGGAGGTGGCCGCCGAGATCCTCAACTAGCTCCATCAACTCGTCGTGTCGGTACACGCCACCAGTGTACATGAGAGGCTCTAGCATCCTACAATCCCGCCTGTTTGAGCAACCTGCGCCCCCGGTCTATCCATTCCTGTTTGATCGGCTCCTCTGACGCTATGAACAGGATGTAGTCATCCGTAATGTCGTGCTTTATGATTCTGTAGCCTTCGGGCGCGACGCGCCGTATTGAATCGATGACTTTGCGTTTCAGCTCCGTCGTGGGTTCATAGATGGTTTCGTCGGGAATATCCTCGTCGGTCGCGACAAGCACAGTGTACCGATCGAGCTGCAAAATGTTGGCCTTCCCATAACGCTCAACAAGCTTATCGAGCAGATCGTTGACATACCGTTCGTTCTTGATATCCAGCTTCAATCCATCGTCGGTATGCGTCATCGCAGCGACGTCGGAAATCTTTATATCGGGAAGTGAAATCGCAAGCTTACCATATAAGATGAAGACAGGCTCGTCGGGATCGACGAAGATTCTGATGTTGTACAGCGATCGGGCGACGTCCAGGTCAGACAAGATGTCAGACGTCAGTTCTTCAATCAAGCGCGCCCCCTGCTTATCGGGAGACTCTACTGCCAATTTTTCAGAATCGATCATGTCGTATGCACTCTCTTTGTAGCTCGCTCGCGCGACGCCCGGCTGAGTTTTGCTTCATCTGGGGCCTCATTCAACAAACCCGCTGGCGAGTAGCGCAGACCCGACTGCGCCGATGTATTGTGAATATCTAGGCACCACAACGTTAGCCCTGAGCAAGTCTTGCATCGCTTCTACCAGACCGCTGATGAGTGAGGTTCCACCGACCATGATGACGGGTTCCACAATTTCTAGCTCTTGAAGCTGCTGGTCGAAGACCTGTTCTGCGACACTGTAGCAGGCCGCACTTGCGACGTCTTCTTTGCTGGCTCCGAGCGAGAGTGCGTTGACAAGGCTTTGTGTTCCGAAAACGATGCAGTAGCTGTTCATAGTCAAGCGGTTATGGTCTCCTTTGGACGCCAAGGGGCCTAATTCACTGATGTCGACCCCTAATCGACGTGCGGTCATATCGAGAAAACGACCTGAAGCTCCGGCGCAAATTCCGCCCATGGTGAAGCTGCCGGGAATGCCATCTATGACCGAAATAGCCTTGTTATCCATGCCGCCAATGTCGATGACCGTCGCGGGCCCTTTCTGTTTCTCTGCGAGATAAACCGCACCCTTCGAGTTTACAGTGAGCTCTTCTTGAACGAGCGCAGCTTTCATCGCCTCTCCGACGAGCAAGCGACCGTAACCCGTAGTCCCAAGCGCTTGAATTTCAGATTTGTTCACTCCTGCCATCTTCAGCGCCGTCGTATACGCAAGTTCGGCACTCTTCAATACTTCGGTGGTGTCCACCCAGCCAACTCCAATTATCTCGTTATCTCGCATTACCACGGCTTTTGTGGTGGTCGATCCTGAGTCGATGCCGGCAGTTAATCCTGTCTGTTTTTCGCGCGCGAGCAAGGTTCGTCTCAGCGCGGTGGTTACGAGAGCTTCCATCCGAGTAAGGAGTGTTTCTGCAGTAGTCCGTTCCGTAAACGAGTAGCTAATAACTGGCAAATTTGCACGCTCATGGATATAACGCCGCAATTCGCTTCGCGTTATGGCACCTTCAGCGCATCGAAAGCACGTAGTTATAAATACCGCGTCGACGGGGAAGCCACCTTCGACTATAGATTTGGCCCGCGCTATCATAAGCTGTAAATCAGGGCTAGCGACTTCTAGTCCCCACTCGCGTACCGCGTCTTTGATCGTGTCCGTATCTACTTCGGGATAGACTACCTCAGCATTCACGGCCGCGACAGCATGTTCAATCTCTTTTTGGATCCCACTGTATTCGGAGCCACAGGAGAGGTGCGCTATCCTGATTTTTCGTGTCACGTGGGTACCTCCGCTTTGTATGTCAGGGACTCGCAGAAGTCGCGTATCTTTCGCACGAATTCACGCGCCTCATCGTCATTCGTCGGATAGGTGAGCTCCAAGCGCGGAATATCCTTGTTACGAACAATGTACTTGACTAGTTCATTCGTTCGGGCGCATCCCATACATCCAAATGAGTAATCGGCCTCGTGAACGATGATAGCGGCTTCAGCCTCTTCTATCAGGGGGTCAAGAAGCGCCATCCGCCCGCGCACACCAGAAGGCACGTCGACCGCCGCATATTTGAGTCCTCGCTTAGGGTCTTCTGGCGTGACGTTAATAGGTGGGCTATCTATTCCGACTTCTTTTATTTTCTGTCGGATGACGCGCATCAGCGTAAGCGGCTCGTGACCGAATCGCGCGACCAAATCAGATAGAATCAGACTGTTTGACGGAAATATGAGTATTTTAGCCATTGACATCCTCTTTTGACTCTTCTTCAATGATCTCGATGAAGCGGTCGATCTTGAGCTTGTCGTGCTTTTTTCGTTCTTTAGCGTCCAGTGGATCGTCAATAGTCTCTAAACCATACGATATGCTCGGAAGAATGGCAGATTCCTTCTCGAGCTGGTGGAAGCCTGGTCGTGCACCGCCCCCCCTAACAGCGCGACATCTTCTTGAATCGCCTGGGGGGAACCCACGGTCCTTGACGAAAATCCCAGATGGGTCTAGTCTCCTCAGCTCTTCGATGGTTTCATTGACCGCTTTCTCTGATCCCGTAACAATGAGTCCGAAACACGTCTCTTTCACCACTGCGTCCGTCGACAATTCATAGGCCCGTAGTGCCAGCTCGCTGGGCAAAATAGGGCTTGAGTCTGCAAGAACGACCATTTTTGTAATCTCATCTGATACCATTACACCACTCGTTTCATAACGTAAGTATGTCAGCGGTTAATATTATAATTATCTAGCAATATAAATCACAGAGCTTCGTGGACGTATATTGTCTCATTTTCGCGCACGTTTCGAAGCGGGCTTGTGTGCAGCATCCTCCCAACAATATTGGTGCTGTTGAACCGCTCACCGGTTGGTCCGTATTTTTCGTTGTCTTCAAGCCGAACTCCGATCAGTCCCGCGTACTTGGAGGAACGATTTGAAACACCGATTTCGGCCGCGCTCACTTTTGTCGTGGGCGTGTTTTCCGGCACAATGTCAAACTTCTCTGCCGTCTGCGCGCGGAACATGATCGTTTTACCGTATTTCACGTAAGCTTGCAACGAGCCCACGGGATTATCTCTTAAACCCGTAACCGTCCTCACGAACGCGACCGTTTTAGGAGCACGATCGTCATAAAGCTCAATTTTAACAAGCTTATCGTGTGGGACTGCAAAGGTTTTCACAAGTCTAGCTTTGAGAATGTCGACCGTGTTGAGAGGCGATTGACGCACAACGACGGCATCTTCGCCATCGTACCCTTCGCGCTCAAGAGAAATACCTAATCGATTGACCTCCTCCTCTATTGCCGCGACGCGCAAGCCCAACAACATGATGCGGGTGGGATCGGTATACACGCGCAATCTCTGCCCCGGCGTCGCGATTTTGACGAGCTCCAGGCCCTGGCTGACATAGCCGATGACCGAATGGCTAGAATTTGAGGGCGTATCTCTCTTGTAAATAAATACGTTGCCAGCGTCGTTTCCGGACGTACGGACGGTGATTGCTCCTTCGCTCCTCGCATCGAGCATTTCAAAGGGGGACGATCGACCGCGTAAGCGCGTGGAAACGACATAGGTGTTTGTTACTGCATCCACTCGATAGCAGCCGTCCTTAGCAAGGGCCAAGAAGTGTTCTACACCCTCAGACGCATCTCTCGAAAGCGTTGCCTTGAAGTAGGTGTAGACTTCCATTCCATCTTCAAGTTCGATGTCAAAGTCAGACGTCGTGAACTTGTCGGTGATATATTCGAGTCGCTCAATCGGCTCGATTCTTTGAATTTCGTCTCCATTCTCGAGTTTTTCGAGGACATTTCTGCCTGCGACTGTTTTTCCAACTATGGCGTTTGTTCCATACGAGGCGGTATGCCTCTTTTTTATAAACGAAAGGTACGTGTTTGTCTGATCAAACCCGCCAAGGCTGTAGGTAATATCCCAGCGCTCGTATTCTCGTTCACTGCGATCGATCTCAAGGTCGCTTGGAACGGGGCCGGCTGATACTATCTGGGGCTGAGACCAGTGGACCTTGGTCCCGACAAATAGTTCATAAGTGCGCAGCCAAAGGCGCCGACTCGGTTCATCGACCTCAATTCTGATCTCGCCTTTGTTTGTGAAAACCGCATATTCCTTGATGACGTCCAGTTTCTGCGTTTTTCTCCCCTTTATGATGCCCACAAGTAGGCCGTCGCGGTAGGGGGTATTCGTGAGTTCAAATGCATCGCGCAGCGTGCGCGTTGCGCGATCGAGCACAACCTGTTTCCCATCAAGAACGATGAACTTGGCGCACATGCCTATTATGCGTCCGTCAGCTGGCCGCCTTCTCCTGCGCCGTCAGAACGTCAAGTACTTGCGCGGTCGGTCCGATGGAGATGATCTTGCCTCCGCGCATGAGCGCGGCCCGGTCGCAGACCTCCCGAACGAAATCGAGATCGTGCGATACGATCATAAACGTCTCGCCGATTTCCGCGCGCGCAGTCAGAATTGAGTTTGACACGTCTTTCTTGGTGATTGGATCCATCGTTCCTGTGGGTTCGTCTAGTATTACGAGGTTGGGCTCTCGAATCAGCACCTGTGCGAGAGCCACCCGATGGCGCTCTCCTTGACTCAGCTCATCCGGCACCTTAGGGAGGATGCTCTCGCTCATCGTCTCGCTGAAGCCGGCAGCCACGAGAGTCTGTACCGCCTTGTGTTCTGAAAGTTCAGCGGGAAGTTCCAAGCCTATGCTACTCGTGAGGTTATCCAAAACGTCGCGGAATGGGTAAAGGTCATATTCTTGGTAAAGTACACCAATGTATGGCTTCGCTCTTCCTCTGTTGTCGGGTCCGGGCATAGTCATGTCCACCCAATCATCTCCAATGCGCACCTGTACCTCGCCATTCGTCGGCTCGAGCACACCTGCGATGATCTTGGAAACGCTTGTTTTTCCGGCCCCGCTTAATCCGATGAGGCCAAAGACTTCCCCTTCTTGGATATCAAACGAAACGTTGCTGACGGCTCTGATCACTCCTCGGTCGAGTGTCACGTATTTCTTTTCAAGCTCCGCCACTTTCACTATCGTCTCACCTGAGGCGACCTCGTGTTTCTTTATTTCCCCGACAGTGCTCAAAAACTCATCGACGACTTCTTTCGGGGCGCCTTCCTTGGCGATCCTCCCGTCGTCGAGCAGTATTGCTCTGTCAGCCATCGATTCAATGTCTTCGGGAAGGTGCGAGGTAACGAGCACCGCCATGTCGTTCGTTTTGGCCTCGTGTTGGATTATTTTGTGTATGATCTCCGCTGTCTTCCGGTCCAGGGTGCCGGTGGGTTCATCTGCGAGTAAGATGATCGGCGATCTTGCCAGTTGGCGCGCTAAAACAACCCGCTGTTTCTCTCCGCCGCTGAGATCACGCGCCATGTGCATCATTCTATGTGATAACTTCACCTCATCAATAAGTTCAGATGCTTTGTAAATTGCTTCAGAATCGCCGTACCCGCGCTCTGTGAAGCTCCTCATAACGTTTTCTATCGCACGCTCGTCTCCATAAAGAGCGAAAGTGCGCTGTAGCATTATCGCAACGCGGCTTCTGACGTCCCTTTGCAAATCGCTCTCATCATCTGTCCACGCGTCGACTCGGAAGAATTGCATCTTTCCGGCACATACGGGACAAGGTTGTCCAACTCGACTGGGCACGTCGACGTGTCGACAGTTTCGACAATACGCGACGTTGTAATAGATTTTACCGCTGGTAGGTTTGTATTCTTTTAATCCTCGTATGGCGTGCAGTAAGACGGTTTTTCCGACCCCACTCTTGCCTATGATTCCGAGTACCTCGCCCTCGTCAAGGGTAAAATTGATGCCTTTTAATATCTCAAATTCGCCGAATGTTTTGACCAAGTTTTCGACTTCTATCAAGATGGCCATTAAAGTGTTGCCTCCTTCGACCCCGTACGGTTATAACCGTTATTCGTAATAATGTTTTTTAATATGCCCGGCAGGAGCGTTAAGTCTTTTATTACGAGATCGGCTGCTTCATAGAGCGTTGCGGGACGTTCTTCCTTCTGTTGTATCGTTAGAACTCCAAGGTCCGCAGCTCTCAGTGCGGGGATGTCGTTTATCCCATCGCCCACCATCACGACGTAACAGTATTCTTCCTTAAGTTCGCAGACCAGTTGCTCCTTTGCGCTAGGAGTTGCGATGTCCCTGACGTTCTCGTACGAAATATCAATGCGGTCAGCGAGGGAATAGAGGGTGTTTTTTGCATCACCCGAGGCTATGTAGATATCGCCCCCACTCCGTTTGAGTTCATCAATCACAGGACGGGCCGACTCGAAGAGTTCTCCACACGTGGCCAGAACGTACGGAATATGGCCCTGTTCAATATCAACGATTGCCGCAGCGCCGGTGAAGTACGAAGAGCTGCAACTTTTGCTGACTTCGTCGACTACATCTACTAGATCCTTTACTCGACTCTTTGTATCCCGCGCAACAGCGCATAACACCGTCGTTTCAGCAACGGGGACGTTGGAACAAACGACTACAAGGTCTACGTGGTAGATGTCCAAGAAATCAGCGATGGACAAGTCAGTGGGCACGCCTTCTAGGTCATTGGGAACATCCAGCTGAAACACAGCAAGCACGTAGTCCAGCCGCGTCCCTATGAAACTCAGGGATACTATCTGATGCAAGAGCATGCCTTGGTCAATATCCTTTGCTACGCGATATTTCTCGAGAAGTGTACCCGCGCAATCGAACACAACGGCAAAACCTTTCATTGGCTACCATCTATCGTGTGATACGAGTCGTTTATGAGAAAGCGGTCAAATCGAGAGAAATACGTGAAATGATAAGTAATTCACAGGAGGAACCCTGGGGCGAGCGCAACTCATTAAGAGCGCTCACTTACTGCCTTTGGGGGCTAGATCATCAGAAACTATAATGATATCACCAACGCTTATGATTTGCGACCAAGGAACAATTGTTTCCCCTTTGAGCAAGCCTTTTGAGACATCTAGTGAGATCTCCTTATTATCCCAGTTAATTAGAACGTCTCTTACCTTTCCTACGTTGACCCCGCTAAGCGTCGAAACGTCTTTGTGCAATACCCCACGCGTCATGATGACACCCCCCACATATTGACGCGTGTTATGTATAAAAAATGTTGCTTTGAGCATCTTTAAATCAGAATACGTGCTCAACAAGGTAGAGGCGCAGAGAGCCGTTGAGTAGAACGGCCAGCTAAGTGTTCCCGGTTCTCTCTAGCATTTTCAGAAAACCCGGGTACGTGATCGGCGTTAGGGCGTTGGGCAGCTAACTAACGTTAATTGAACTTCTCTCAGAAGCAGATACGCTGTACGGGCAGTCGTCAGAATTAGCGTCTTGCAGGTCGCTTTTCGGGCTTCTCCGCGTCGATCACACCTTTTGCCACGTCAATTGGGAGCTCCTGCTCTCTAATACTTAGCGGCGTCGCATTGTACCAGAAGCTGTTGAAGAGCTCCTTTTCGATAAAAATGAACTCAGAAATGTCCGTTCTGAAGGCTGACTTGTATATCACATTATCTACGTCGCCGGTGTCGTAAATATAACTCGTTCCGAGCAGCTTGTCATCATCGGATATAAAAATTCCTGCCCCCGTCTCCGATTCAAGATGCCGAATTTCAAAATACTTCGTAAGCAGACGCGCTTCTTCGATGTTTACGCTTTCAATAGGTGCCAGCAGACGATACGTAATCTTGGGCATCTCTCTATCCTTGATCAAATTATAGAGCCGTTTTACCCCCATACGAGTTTGTATCACGTTGAATTCATTTTTCGATCTGTCGAGCATTTCGTAGAAAGCTTTGTAGACGTTCTCTCTCTTCTTTATGACTTGGATCGTCTGTACCACTCGTCCTGCCGTCAGCTCTTGTTCTCTGTACCGCAGCTCGATTCCTGAGTGCCACATGTCTTCCATCATCGAGTGCTGCGTTTCAACGAAGCTCTTTGTATTCGTATAAATTGAATTATAGAGCTCTGCGCCCTTCTCACTAAATGAATATAGCAACACTTGCATTGCTTGCTGATCGATGATTACCCCCGTGCTACGCACAATCTGAGGGATATGGCGCACATCGGCACGTTCCGCGATTTCTCGTGCCGCTTGCAGATTATCCTTGTTGATCTCGGCCATTACAATCACGTCAATACCTCGTTGTCGCGCATCCTTTGGAATGAGTGGAGCCAAAATCGGTAAAGCCTCGCTTCTAATCCACAAGAATATCTCTTTTTGGGCCGTGCCTATGAGCGACGCGAAGTCTTGTACGATCTCCTGGTAGTCGGTAATGACCCGCGTGACCTCGATGGGCTTACCCGTCTCTATCTCTTCTATCCTCAAACGGGCGTCAATCCCTCTGTCCCAGAGGGATTGAAACAGGGAACTCTGGATCTCAATAAATCCGCTGTTGTTCGACCACAGCGACGGGGTGAGTTCGACTCGCTCTAACTCGTCGAGATCCTTTGTTACACCCGTATACATCGCCTCTTTGCAGTCTGAAATAACGACCGCGAAATTGCTCATCATTGGTGAGTGCCGTATCTTGAAGCACGTAGAGAGCTGCTTTACAGCATCGATATTGTTTGGCGTAATTGGAAGCAGGATCCTTAGATCTTCGATCCTGCATTTGTCCTCATCATTAACAAAATAGTCGCAAAGCACTTTGTCCCATCGAAGGAGCCAAAACTCGGTAGATATGATCCAGAGCCTTTTTTCTGTAGCGTGGAAGGTCTCGAGACGCCGATCGATAATATCGTCTTTGTCATACAGAACGATGAAGCCCTCTTCGATCGGACACCATTCGACGGGCAGGCCTTGCGCTTTCGTGCGCTCAACGTCCCACAGCTCGAGTAGCGTATCTCGCGCCTCGCTGAGGCTCTGTAACTTCGCGGCCTCTTTACTAATGGCAGGAGTTAGCAGGGAGGACGGATATGCAGCTACGAACGTTTCCGGATTGGTCGATATACGCTTAGCGAGTCCTTGTTTCGAAAGCTCTAGCAGGACCTTGTTAGCACCGTGACTAGTGAGATGGAGCGATTCGGCCACTTCAACTGCCGTTCGTCGTCCGGTCTGTAGCAGATGAAGGTAAACCTCCCCAGCTTCTTTTTTGAGGCCGAACTGTGAAAAAAGACTTAATATATCTGCTGGCATTCTTTACGTAGCATCTCCAGCTCCCCGCACTGAGCGACGGGTATTAATAGTCCTGACTAACGATCGTTGCACCCGTTTTTTTGAAACTGTTGCAGCTGCTGTTAGTTGCTGTTTGGCAAGTTATGCGATTCTTTTTCCTGCGTTTGGCCCTGGAGCGAGGTCGTAGACTTCTGTTACCTTTAGTATCGCACAGCCCTTTGCAGGCAGTTTTTCATTTCGGCTCTTGATCTTTTGTTTCATCATCTCGTAGTCGGGTCCTTCAGTCACATAGTTTGCTATGCCCTTGAGTTGATAGCCTTCATAGCCCTCCCACGAAGTAAGGGCAACGTTACAATTTGGCCTCTTCAGGTTGTCAGCAGTTTTGTGCCAAAAGTTGTCACCGACGAGAATTGTTTCGGGGTCTCTTACGATGGTGAATTGATTGGGAACTACGTTTGGTATACCGTCGTCGCTCACCGTTGCGAATACTACAGTCTTCACAGCGCTAATGTTGTTGACTACCTTTTCTGGCAGGTTCGTCATCGAATGCACCTCCATTTAGTATTCACTGGTAGAGCACTCAGCGATAATAAAAACCTTTCTCCGGCTCGGAGAGGGCTGAATAGCCCTTCTGAACGTTAACCAGCAACAGACGCAGCGTTGCTAGATGCGCCCCTGAAAGGCTAGATGCTACGGAGATCGCGGCGCGCAGGCGAGGATATGCCGCTTCCGCCTACGAAATCAAATAGGGCCGCCTATGCTAGCTGAGGAGCTCGCCTTGGGTGACTATTTGCTAGAAAAAATGCATATTGAATCAATTACATATGCACGGCTGATGCCTAGAACGTACGTGCTTGACGCTCCGGTGTTTATTTATGGCGTTCACGTCGTTGGCACTATGTACACAGTGCCTGAGGTAACCCGCGAGTTGACGAGCTCTCAAGCGACAGTAGTACTGCAAGAGTTTTTAAAGGAGGGCCTAAAAATCGAAGAGCCGTTGAAAAAAGCAGTAGACGATGTCACGGAAAAGGCTAAGTCGACGGGTGACCACCTTAAGCTGTCTCAAGCCGACATTGACGTGCTGGCGAAGGCCCTTGAAGTAAGCGGTACGCTGGTTACGGATGATTATTCCATTCAAAATGTCGCGGCGCGCCTCGGGATAGAGACGCAGCCGATCCAGCAGGCACGCATCAAACGCGTGCTGAAATGGAGACGCAGGTGTGTCGGATGTGGTCGGTTGTATGAAACGGCAACGATCTGTCCTGTCTGCGGATCTGAGGTGAGAGTTAAGCCGGTGAAGAGGTAATCTTTGACAGCTGGGAGGAGTCATAACATGAACGATTTGAACGATCTCATAAGCAAAGCGCGGGAACTACGCGAGAAAGGGTTGCGTTCCGGGGAGATAGCGGACGAACTGAACATATCACGAGAAACTGCAACGTGGCTGCTCACCCGCTCCAAGAGCTCACAAGAGCCCGTACCTAAGGACATATACGTAAACTGGAGCGAGATTGGGCAAAACGCAGAGAGGCTCAGATTCGTCTCGCTCGCGTTGGTCGACATGATCTTGGAGACAGGCGAGCCTGACGTAGTAATCGGCGTTGCGCTGAGTGGACTACCTCTTGCGACGCTTGTCGCCGATGAAATCGGAGCAGAGCTCGCAGTGTTTGTTCCGCAAAAACAAAAGGGGTCTGAAAATGGCGGCGTTAAGGGTTCATTTAGTCAAAACTTCGCTGATATTGCGGGAAAAAGCTGCGCGATAGTCGATGATGTAATAACTACTGCAAGCACGGCGATTGAACTCATAGAAAGCATCAAAGAGATGCAAGCAACGCCGCTATCGGTAGCTGTGCTGATAAACAAGAAGGGGATTGATCAAGTCCAGAACGTTCCGATCAGGTCGCTTGTCCAAATAGCCATTTTCTAATCGTTGAAACTCACCGCAGGGAGTCCAAGTGGCAACTTCTGAACTTGATGAAATTCGAGCGATCGAGAGGAAGTGGCAGGATCGTTGGTTTGGCGATAAGATATTTGAGCCAAAAAGCGCAGGGCCGAAGAAGTACTTCTTGACGACGCCGTATCCGTATACGAGCGGACCCCAGCACATAGGCCATACGCGGACCTATAACGTTGCTGATATTCACGCTCGGTTTATGCGAATGAACGGCCACAACGTGCTGTGGCCGATGGCGTGGCACATTACGGGAACACCGATACTCGCAATTAGCTCGTGCATAGGGCGCCGCGAAAGCGCGACGATAGCGCTTTATAGGAACTACGTTCGCCTCTATGAGGATGACGAGTCGCGCGTTGAGCAGATCGTCAATTCGTTTGCGGATCCTTGGAATATCGCGAACTACTTTGCAGAGAAGATCGCGCCAGATTTCAAGAAGATGGGCTTCTCAATCGACTGGTCCCGACAGTTTACCACCGGTGACCTCGTCTACAATCAGTTTATTCGCTGGCAGTACGGTAAGCTGATGGAGCTCGGGCTGATCGTGCGCGGACAACACCCAGTTCTCTTCTGCACGATCGATCAAAACGCCGTAGGGGAAGACGATATCGCCGGCGGCGACGTTGAGAAGATATCAATTGACGATTACGTTGGGATCAAGTTCTCGCTGGACGAAGCTTATGTCGTCACGGCCTCGCTGCGCCCAGAAACAGTTTTTGCGGTAACAAATCTCTGGGTTGCGCCTAACGCGACCTACGTCAAAGCCTACGTCGACGGTGAGACGTGGATCGTTTCCCGCCAAAGCGCCTCCAAGTTGCGGTATCAGCAGCGGGAGGTCACTATCATCGAGGAGTTTCTTGGGACGTCACTCCTAGGGTCGCATTGCGTCAGCCCTCTGGGACGGAAAATACCTATTCTTCCAGCGTCTTTCGTCGATTCTGATCACGGTACCGGAATCGTCATGAGTGTCCCCGCTCACGCCCCCTATGATTGGGCAGCGCTGAACGACCTAAAGCAGCAAGGGAGCGCAGGTTTAGATATCGATCTCTCCTCGTTAAGAAGCGATATTGAAGCGATACAGCCGATATCTCTCGTCAAAATCGACGGGTACGGGGATTTTCCCGCATCAGAGCTGTGCGAGCGCTTTGGCGTTCGATCTCAACGCGACGACGAGACGCTGAGCCATATTACCAACATACTTTACAGGGAGGAATTCTATACCGGGATTCTTAAGGAAACTGCCGAGCAATTTGATGGCCGGCTAGTGCGCGACGTCAAGCAGGATATCGTTGAACTCCTTAATAGTCGAAATGCTGCGTCGAGCATTTATGAGACCTCAACAAAAGGACTCTGTCGGTGCGGCGGCCAGGTGGTTGTCGCCATAGAGCCTGGCCAGTATTTCCTCAACTATGGCGACCCTCACTGGAAGGAAAAGGCATTCGAGTTGCTTGACCAGCTTGAAATTGTACCAGAGATATACCGAGCACAGTTCGTCCAGACGTTTGAGTGGCTTGATCAACGACCGTGCGTTCGGCGCAGAGGGCTTGGAACGGAATTTCCATTCTCAGCCGAGCACTGGATAATTGAGCCGCTTTCAGATTCCGTTATCTACATGGCGCTCTATACTGTCATCCAGCACATTCGCGAGTGTGACCCAAAGCGGCTAACGCCCGCCTTCTTTGACTACATTTTCCTGGGCAAGGGCGACGCAACGGATGTCTGCCAGCAAACAGGTTTGCCAGAGACGGTGATCAGAGCTGCGCGAAACGATTTCATCTACTGGTATCCGAACGATCATCGGCACACGGCGATTGCCCACATTTCCAATCACTTGAGCTTCTTCTTGTTCCATCACGCGATACTGTTTCCGGAGACTTGCTGGCCAAAGCTCGTTACGCTCAACGAGCTTCTTGTTCGCGATGGGGTGAAGATGTCGAAAAGCAAGGGCAACGTAATTCCCATTGCGACAGTCCCGGAGGTCTATAGCGCGGACCTCGTGCGGCTCTGCCTGGTGTCCATTGCCGACCTGAATTCAACCGTTGACTGGAGGGTAAAAGAAGTCGAGATGGTAAAAAAGAGGCTTCTGAGGTTTTGGAACGCAACGAAGAGGGATGTCGAAGCGGCGAGGCCGGAATACAACGGGCAGCTTTCTTTTGCGAGTCGATGGATACTGGCGGCGACTAAGACTATGGTATCAAAAACGTCTGAAGCCGCTCATCAATTCTCGTACAGAAAGTACGTCACCGAAGCGTTTTTTGAACACTTAAACCGGGTTGAAGAGTACAAATCGATGATTTTGGACAGTAACGAGAAGCGTCGCACGCTCTGGGACGTCATCGATATATGGCTCCGGGTGCTGGCTCCTGTTGTGCCTCACATTGCTGAGGAGCTGTGGGAGAGAATGCTGAAGTCTGGTTATATCTCCCTCGCAGAATTCCCGCAGTATGACGATCTTTATGCCGAAACACTTCCACAAAAGGGCTTCTTGGATGGGGTGATCAGTGATATCTCAAACATACAAGCCGCAATAAAGCGGGAAACCGGATCAGTTTTTATCTACCTTCCGACTCAGTGGAAATACACCCTCTACGCCCTCGCGCGTGTGCTTGATGATCCCTCGGTCAAGAACATCATAGCCCGAGCCAAAGATGACCCCCTTCTGCGTATGTACATAAAAGAAATCGCTTATATCGCACCCGATCTTGCCAAATCACTCGCTCACGAAGCCCCATCTGCTGACGCGCTGGACTTCCAGGCCGAATCAGAGACTCTTCTCGCCGCTAAGGACTACATGACGCGAAAATTTGGGAAACACGTGTATGTCTGCGCAGAAAACGACAATGTGTACGATCCGGCGAATCGCGCGAGGCGAGCGCTTCCCATGAAACCGGCAATCTACGTCGAATAGAGTGGGCAGAGCTGCGCGTCAGTCCTCTTTGGCGCGTTTTACTGCTTCCTGAGCCTTTTTTGCACGCTGTTTTGCCGTGTATCCGGTTGCTTTTTCCAGAAAACAGCGGAACCGCGCGTTCGTATCGATCATTACCGCTTCAGGAACGCTGGTACTGGGTTCGGTATCGACGCGTAACGTGTCAGCCACACGTATCGTCATCGTCTTCAGTGCCCCGTAGCTTAAGCGGTATTCTTCATCGCGCACGTTGATATCGATGCCAAAGCACGCTCTGAGTGCGTCGACAACCCGCTGATTAGCATCCTTCTTGAATCCTCGTTTGAACGCATATTCTTGAATTGTAGTCACGACCTGTGGCTGTGAGACCCATACGTTCTTTGCGGCACATTGTTTATATGCGCTCCGCAAGGATGCAACTTATCCAAGGTGCGGTTCTGAGATCAACAGAAGAGTCGTGGAATGCATAGATAAAGTATTTACTTAGTAATGGGTCATTGCTTAAAAAGTGAGCAATTGTGGACGCTGATACATTATGAAAGCCGGAACTGATAACGAATACGTTAACATGATTATCGAACAAGAGGTGAGCTCAAAGAGCCCCGTAATCCTCGCGGGATTCCCCGGAATCGGCCTCGTTGGCAACATCGTGGCCACACAAATAGCATCTGAGCTCAAAATGACGCAGATAGGAACTATCGAATCTCGCCTATTTCCGCCTATTACCGTGCTCTTTGATGGACTCACGCATGCCCCAGTCAGAATCTACGAGGATCCTCAAAACAACTTCATCGTAGTGCTATCGGATATCCTGATTCACCCAATGATTGCTTATGACATAGGAAAAGCAGTTATTGGCTGGGCGCAGAGCCTGAACGCGAAACTCAACATACCGATCGCCGGCATCGCCACGATGCGCGAAGAACGCACCGTTTATGCGGCCGCAACTGGCGCCGAACAACTCAGTCTCGTGAAGGACAAAACTGAGACCTTGGTGACCGGAAGCATCTCGGGTATCGCCGGAAGCATAATGAATGAGAGTCATATTAACAAGCTCCCGGCGCTTTGCCTCTTGGGAGAAACCCAAGGGCCTACTCCTGATCCACGCGCGGCAGCTCGCGTCATCGACGTGGTAAGCAACATATTGAACGTGAACATAAGCACGCAGAAGCTGGTTGAGGAAGCGGACCAGATCGAAACAGAGCTACACAAGCTTGCTGAGCAGGTTCAAGGGGCAGAACAGGCCGAAACCAAAGGACCAACTCAGGTCATGTACGGGTGAGCACATGAGACATCTAGCTTTGACCGGTATATCAAAAGAGTCAATCGACGACCTCGTCGTGAAGCGCGTTAGAACTTTTGAGTTGCGCAGTGCTCATAACGTCCCAATTGTTTTCGAAGCTGACATTGGCGACGAAGTGTTTGTGACGGACACAAGTCGTCACGACGTTGCGATCGGTACGACCGGGGTTTTAGCGCGCGTGCGCGCTAAAACTATTTCAATGCAAAAAGTCTCACACCGGGTGGGCGACTTCTATGAAGAACGTGAGGTTATGTCGGCCCGGGTTCAGCTCGAGCTGCGCGAACACACGTGCCGGCTGCGTGGCATCGAGGACGAAGGTCCAGGTAAGATCATCGCAGTCGAGACCGCCGAAGTATGCTCCTATGAAGGTCGATGAACCGATCTGAGCTTTAAGCTGGGCTTGGCTCCGTGCAAGCTGCGACCCACACGAAAGCGCCTTGCGATACTTGGAGAAGGCAACCGTGTGGAGTGCAGATGCCGGTGCTTTTTTTCATTGTCTGCTGCGCCACAACATATGCTTCAGAGGCCGGAGTCTTGCTGCTGAAAGCGATCCGTCGCGCAGTCGCCCTATTTAACACATTTATAAGTATGAGTTGCTAGCATGGAATAAAAGGGGCCCGTGGCTTAGTCAGGATATAGCGCCGGCCTTCTAAGCCGGTGGTCGAGGGTTCAAATCCCCCCGGGTCCGTTTTCTTTGCATCTCACGCGGCCGTAAAAAGAGTTTCCGAAGGTATTGGTTAGCAATTGCTCACATTGCAAGGCGAACTTTCGCCAGCCGAACCGACAGAAGCCGTCAGTCAGCGTTCGTTTCTCTTCTCGCGACTGGGGCTTCGGTGGCTCGAGTGTGAGTAGAAGGGTGATCCCGGTGCACGCTGTGAAACACCACAAAGACTAAGTTTATCTTCGGCGAATGCCCGCTGTAGCTACGCTCGCATAGTTGCTACGCCAAAGGGGGGAAGTTATGATCTTCAGCGCTGATGAAATACTCGAGACACTCGACATGATTCTCTACGAGCATCTCGACATACGGACAGTCACTGTAGGAATCAACTTAATGGGCTGCGTGCGAGACGACCCTGAACGAATGGCCCAAGCTGTGCACGATCGGATCGTGTCTGTTGCGTCTAAGCTGCGCTCAGAAGCCGATCGAACGGTGGCACGCTATTCGTTGCCGATAGTAAACAAGCGTATCTCGGTAACCCCTATTGGCTCCTTGATCGACGTCCATCCACGATCTGGTCCATTGATGGCACGCGCGATGGACGAAGCTGCGTCCGAGTTGAACGTCGACTTTATCGGTGGCTACTCGGCCCTCGTCCAGAAAGGCTTTACAATCGGGACTGAGGCACTCGTGAGCTCGATTCCGGAGGCATTGAGCTCGACAGAAAAGGTGTGTGCCTCCGTGAACATCGCTACGACCAAAGCGGGCATCAACATCGAGGCCGCGCTCCGAATGGGTAGAGTCATCAAGGAGCTTGCTCGCATCGATCCGCAGCTTTGCACCCGTTTGGTTACCTTTGCAAACGCGCCACCTGATAACCCGTTTATGGCCGGCGCCTTTCACGGTCCAGGCGAACCCGAATCGGTCGTGAACGTGGGTATATCGGGTCCTGGCGTCATTAGGGCTGTAGTGGAGAGAATGGGAGATTGCGATCTCGGTGAGCTTGCCGAGGTTGTCAAACGCGCCGCATTCAAGATAACTCGCGTGGGGGAGTTGGTAGGTAAAGAGATAGCAGCACGAATGAATGTTGATTTCGGAATTGTCGACCTCTCGTTAGCGCCTACTCCCCAGAAGGGGGACTCTGTCGCACAGATCATCGAAGCAATGGGGGTTGAGCGGTGCGGAGCGCCTGGAACGACTGCTGCACTCGCCATGCTTACTGATGCTGTTAAGAAAGGAGGCGCGATGGCGTCTTCACGCGTGGGGGGCCTCAGTGGTGCGTTCATACCGGTTACTGAAGATGCTGGCATGGCTGAAGCAATCAGCGTCGGCGCCATTGGGCTTGAGAAACTTGAGGCACTGACGTCCGTATGTTCGGTTGGGCTTGACATGGTGTGCATTCCTTCTGCGACACCAGCCGAGACAATCGCGGGAATAATTGCTGACGAGTGCGCGATCGGGGTCATTAACGACAAAACGACGGGTGTGCGGCTTATTCCCGTAGGAAAGGAAGGAGACTTGATAGATTTCGGTGGATTACTCGGGGCTGCGCCTGTGGTGCCAATCAACGCATTTAGCTCCAAGAAGTTCATCAAAAGAGGCGGTTCTATTCCGGCGCCGCTTATGAGCCTCGGGAATTAACGTAAGCGCTATTGCTCGCGCTTGCTCGTTGCAGAGCAGATTGACGGGCCCGCTGGGATTTGAACCCAGGTTCTTGGATGTCTCCGCAAAAGCTCCGAAGTCCAAGAGGATAGTCCACTACCCTACGAGCCCATAGTTATTCGAAGGAGCTTATCGGTATTGAAATTAACTCGGAAAACTACAAATAAGGTGCCCCCTTAATACTTTAGCGCATTTGGGGGGCCTGATGGCTCAAATAAGCACGTAAGTGTCCTGCGACTTTTCATGACGAACATCGAGACACAGAGAAAGCTAATAGAAATTCTACGAATTCTCGACGAAAGTGACGAGGCTATCGGAGCGCGGATGATCTCCGCAAGCTTAGGTCAACGAGGATACCCGATAGGAGAACGCGCCACGCGCCACTATTTGGTGCTGCTTGATTACAAAGGCTTTACGACTAAAATCGGTAACGCAGGCAGAGTTATCACCGAAAAAGGCCTGAAAGAGTTGAATGAAGCGATAGTTGGAGATCGGGTCGGATTTGTCATAACCAAGATCGACGAGTTGGTGTACCGGACGAGTTTCGACCTAAAGCTGAGAAATGGTGACATCATAGTCAATGTCGCGACTATCGACAAGAATGACTTCGATGTCGCAATAGACGCGGCAGCCCAGACTATAGATAGCGGATACACTGTTAGCCCGTACGTGCGTCTTCTAGAGGAGGGGGATAAGGTTGGTGCCGTCTTCGTTCCATATGGGTCTGTAGGACTCGTGACTATGTGCAGCATGACCGTCGACGGCATACTGATCAAACACGGGATCCCGTCTAGCATAAGATATGGGGGGCTTCTCGAAATCAAAAACAACCACCCATCCGCCTACACTGATCTCATCTCATACGGCGGAACTTCGCTCGATCCGATTCAAATATTCACTGCACGACGTATGACCTCTATTTTGGCTGCAGCACGGAGCGGAGAAGGAACAGTACTCGCGAACGTTAGGACCGTTCCAGCTATCGCATCTGAAAAATCCATCGAACTGCTCCGGGACGCTAAAAAAGCAGGCATCGTCGGCTGGATCGAGAACCCGCTTCAAGAAAGTTCGCCTGGAATCTGCGCTGAAAATGACGTTGTCGAGATCAACAATTACGCCGGAGCAAATCCAATGGCGGCACTGTATGAGCTGGAAATAGCCGTGAAGGTACATTCGATCTCAGCTCTCATGGATGTAAAGCTCCTTAATCAACGATTGTAAACACCGTTGCTCGACCGTGCTGCGCAGCGCTGTAATCTGCGTTCCCCCGCAGGGTGGCGTGTTGGAAATGTTTATATTTCATTACTGCCTAAAGCGGAACGTAATTTCCTACTGAGAATTAGAACAGGAGATTTTCCATGGCAGAAACGAAGGACAAAGACTATGTTGTAGCCCAAGTCGAAGAACATGACATCAAGTTCATTCGACTCTGGTTTACGGACATCCTCGGCGCTCTGAAAAGCTTTGCTATCACAAGCGACGAGCTCGAAGGGGCTCTCGATGAAGGAATGGGCTTCGACGGCTCTTCAATCAGCGGCTATCAAACGATTGAGGAGTCAGATATGATGGCGAAACCAGACCCCAGCACCTTTGCGATATTGCCTTGGCGCCCAAAGGAAAATGGCGTCGCACGAATCATTTGTGACGTGCTTGAACCGTCGGGGAGGCCCTACGAGGGAGATCCTAGATACGTCCTCAAAAGAAATCTCCAGCGAGCAGAGAAGAAAGGTCTCACATTCTACATCGGGCCGGAACTCGAGTACTTCTATTTTGCGAATAGCCAGTCCCCGGACATCATCGATACCGGCGGTTACTTCGATCTTACCCCCCTGGATCAGGCCACCGATCTTCGGAGAGACACGATACTTGCGTTGGAAGATATGGGAATCCGCGTCGAGTACAGTCACCACGAGGTTGGCCCCAGCCAACACGAGATTGATCTCAGATATACGGATGCCTTGACCATGTCCGACAGCGTTATGACATACCGCCTCGTCGTTAAGGAGATCGCGTTGCGGGCAGGCTATTATGCGTCCTTTATGCCCAAGCCTATAATTGGTGAGAACGGAAGCGGGATGCATACGCACCAATCGCTGTTCAAAGGCCAGAAAAATGCGTTTTTCGACCCCAATGACGAGTACCATCTCTCAGACATGGGTAAAGGATTCATTGCCGGGCAGCTGAAGCACGTAAAGGAATTCTGTCTCGTCATGAGCCAATGGGTGAACTCGTACAAGCGACTCGTCCCTGGCTATGAAGCGCCTGTTTACATTTCGTGGGCGCGGCGGAATAGATCGGCACTAGTACGCGTACCGATGTATAAGCCCGGAAACGAGCTCGCAACGAGAGCAGAACTGCGTTGTCCCGATCCGGCCTGTAATCCCTATCTCACCTTTGCGGTAATGCTCGCAAGCGGGCTCGACGGAATCGAAAAGGGCTATGACCTCCCTGACCCCGTTGAGAAGGACATCTTCAAAATGACGCCGCAACAGCTCGATGCGCACGGTATTGGCTCACTTCCCGAGAACTTGGGACTTGCCATAAAAGAGACCGAGAACTCTGAACTCGTGCGGCGCGCACTCGGCAATCACGTCTTTGATCGCTTCATCCAACTCAAAAAGAAAGAGTGGGATGAGTATCGCATCCAGGTGTCGCAGTACGAGATCGACCGGTACCTACCCGTCTTGTAAAGAGCGTTTTGGAGCGGAGAACTGGCAGGCTCCGTTCTGATCGCTTTTTTTGGTTTTGGTTCTCTATCGGACGAGATCGACCGGGATAATCTCTTCGTGAATCGCCGTCGAAAGAATAACGCCTGCAGCGCCGAGATCTTCGAGTGTATCCAAGTCCTCAGTGTTCTTTATTCCGCCAGCGACAACAATTGGATGTCCCGAAACGTCGATCACCCTCTCTATGAAATCAAACTCGACCCCGTGCTTCGTGCCCACCAGGTTGATGTTCAGTACGAGTAGTTCGCTCATTTTGTAGAGGTTCATCTTCTCGATAACCTCGAGAGGATCTCCGGAAAGTGCTGGATCGGGGGATATTGCGCTTCCCTCCCTCATATCGATGCTGACGGCGATCCTCATGGATTGGGCTGCTCGAATTACGTCGAGACTGCCCGTTTCGGTGCCAATTATCGCCGTATCACCAATTCGTTCGGCCTCTCGGACGTCATCGAGCCGTCGGATCCCTGTGTCGATCAGGGTTTTTGTGCGTGCGCTTATGCGTTGGATAATAAGTGAGTTGCTACCCGAACCGAGGATCCGATCGAGATCCGCGATGTACGTCCTCCTCGGTTTAATGGCGTCAATGATATCTAGCGGATCTGATGTCGTGCAGATCTTGCTATGGCGTTCAATGGGTTCATATCGTTCTCGATCGCCCCTGTAGCCTTTTACGACGACTCCGCCTCGAATGTCCATTGCAAAAATAATATCCATCGGTTCACTCCTCACTAAGCATATCGTCCGCACGGGAAAAACGTATTGGTCTCGCTTGATTTCTCAGTCGTGAACGTACTGCGCGGCTGGCGCGCGGGAAACACCGCTTGCCCAACAAACGGGGTCAGAGCCGGGCCAAAAGCTCCTGTTTCTTGGCCGCGAACTCCTCCTCGGTGATGACTCCTTGCTCTTTGAGATCGGCCAAATTACCCAGCAATTTACACGGATCGACGGCCTGCGGCTCCACTTGTCCGCTCCTTCGGGCTGCGAACTCCTCGGTGAATCCGGCGCCGACAATGGCAATTGGAATGGCAAAAGTGGCTATGCCTATGAACATTGCAATAACTGCCAAGAGATGCCCGAGCGTTGTCGTAGGGAGAAGATCGCCGTAGCCAACAGTGGTCAAGGTCTCCGCAGCCCACCACCCGGCAGCAGGAATGCTTGAAAAATTGCTCGGGTCTGTGGGATGCTCAATAATGAACATGAAACTTGCGAACGTGAGCAGCAGGATTATGTCGATTGTCAGCGCAGTGGCGAGCTCGTTTCTTTTCGCTTTCAGAACATCGGTGACGAAGGTGAATGTGTTGGAGTACGTGAGCAGCTTGAGGATGACGAGAATTATCGCCGCATTGATTAATGTGTCTTCTCCCGGAAAGAACGGCTTGGCGTAAAATGGCACAATGACAAGCAGATTTACCAGCAAGGATGTTGTGAATAGGCATTTCAATCTGCCTCTGATTGGACCTCTGAACCGCGGATCTACCGTACATGACCATAAACGTAGCAGCAGTTCGATGGTAAAAACCACGATTGCAAAGGCAATCACTGCGGTAAAGAGGTCGTGGCATCTTTGGTATACTTCGCTGTAGCTGGCCAGTATGATGACACCTACGAGAAACCAGATCAGTGCTATCAAAAAAAAGCGTACACGCGTAGATGTCGAAGCATCGCGACGACGTGCCGCGACGACGCGGACTTTGCCCACAGGAGCAGGCTGGAAGATCGTATGTACACGGCGCTTCAGTTCGTCATTCTGCTTGGACATGCCGGGATTCGAGGTTCTGAATCGAAATAGTGCACCCCAATAGTGAACGTCAATTTGCATATAAATGCGTTGTGCTCTTCCACGAGTGCTGTTCCGTTATTTGAGTCGCGGGACGCGGCGGCTTGTGAACACGTTCTACATCTTGAGTTTTGTCACCGCTTGAAAAATTCGATCTGTGGAGAGGCAAGAGAAGCGGGGAAACCGGAATTGCTCATCACTGACGGACTGCAATCATATCACAAGGCGTTTAACAAGGAGTTTTGCGACCACCATCAGAAAAGCGAGCACGTTGTTCCTGAGGGGTTGACCGCGAGAAGCAATAACAACAAGGTTGAGCGATTACACAACACTGTGCGCGAAAGAGTGAAAGTAATGCGGGGATTGCACAGTGAGAAATCAGCAGCGAAGTTCAATGAAGGATTTAAAGCGTATTATAACTTTGTGAGGCCGAATCAGGCGCTAGGCGGGAGGACACCGGCTGAGGTTGCGGGTGTGGGTTTGGAGCTTGGTAAAAACCGCTGGTTGGGCTTAATTAAAGGAAGCGTTGAAAAGTGATGGTTTGTAAGCAAGGCAACCGCAAGATATTTACTTTTTTGCAGTGCAATATTAAACAGAGAGGAAAATTGACAGTCATGCAGATAGAAAGCCTGTACCGCACCGAAAAAGAAGTCTTATCAGATAATCTCCTTTTGATTTATTTAACTTCAAAATTGCAGGAAGCCGATTCAAGTATTTGTAAAACAAAAGACTTAGTCTTTCTTGTTGAGGCTCTATCGTCTAATCAAAGAGTTAGGACGTTTAATTACGATTTTTACAGTGGGAAAGAAAGCATCAATTCTCAGGGATTATCTCTAGACATTGACAACTTAATCTCAGAACACATTATTAATCCAGAAACGTCAAGACTCACGCAACACGGTGAAGATGTTTTAAAACAGTGTGTTGAGATTTTCTCTGAGAATAAAAATGTCATGGAAACGGTTGATAGAATAATTGACAAATATGAAAAACTGACATTAGGCGAACTCAACACCAAAATCGATAAGGGAGTCCTGAAAGAAAACGGGATGGAGACCCTTGTTGAAAATATCCGCGAAGGAGAGAATGTTTTTGCACCCCTCCCAGAGTATCAAACTAAATCAAAGTTTGAAATAAGCGATAGTTGGGAAGCAACGTTAGATATTCTATTAGATAAGCAATTTTATAACGAGTTTTGTGAGGTATTAAAAGGCGCGAAGATAGGGTAGGGTTTGCAGTCTTGACTAAATGTTTAACGATGCATGAAGCCAAAAGAATACGGCGCTGAATGTATTGATTTTTTTCGTAACAAATTCAACAATGAGCGAAATCCTGAGATAGCTAAAAAAGTCAAATCCACCATAAATAAACTCAAAGTAGACCCTTACCACAAAAAAAGCATAAAGCTTGAAAGTAACCAACTTAAATATTTTCGGCGGTTTAGACCGAATGATATAAGGGTAATCTACCAAGTCTGTGGCTATTGCAGGAATAGAGGGTATACTGCCATCCTCGGTAAGCTGTGTCCTCCGTGCGAATTTCCGGACGACACAGTAATGTTTTTTTATTACGGGTTCCGTAATGACAAAAAAGTCTACAAGGACTTCGAAAAGATGATTCCACGATAATTCGGCATTTAAGGCGACCTCATGTCAGGCTTGCACCACACCACAAGGTACCTATATTGCATCATTGGATTCCTAACAGCTTCGACCCTTAAGTAGAGGTTTTGCCCATCTTTATTTTCAAATGTGAGCTTATCATCACGCTGCAATTTTTTCATTGCCGCCACAATATACAGCATAAACAGTCGTCTCTAAGGATATGACCCCTCCGCTGCGTTGTGGATTTCCACATCGGTCATCTAATGCGCCTTTTAAGTTGTCACTAATTAGCTGCCACCCAATTCGCGTACGGCCACCTGCGGTATCAGGCTCTGTTTCCTCCCGTTCAAGTTTGAACGTCAAATTAAACATATCTTCAATAGGAAACGTCGGCATCAAGCAGTGTCTTACTTGATGGAGGGGTGCATTGTATTCTTCGTCGTTCATTTTAATCGGCTTACTATCTAACTTGGTCACTCGTAAGGCTTTCTTAAGTGGCTCAAAAGTAATCAACGAATAAATTCACCGCGTTCAGCAACCGCAGATTCAGCACCAGAGTTGACCGGTGTTAACCGAAGATTCAGCAGT